>JAEIGA010002331.1_pt1 | contig 30333 bp, 49 predicted proteins | sample 9270691 | NCBI WGS metagenome assembly JAEIGA01 (sample SAMN17057246, study PRJNA624740) | gut metagenome | biome: biome; isolation source: fecal sample | host: Bos grunniens | place: China: Xizang | collected 2019
AAAAGATATATCACACACACGGGGCAAAAATACAAAAAAATAGCACGATATGAGCAAAGATAATTGGATTTTGACGTACTACCAAAAAGTTAAGAACGGCTCCATTGTTGTGGGGCGCTGGGTGCTGCTTATTCTTGAGTATATCGTGAACGGGCTTCAGGAAAAGCAGTTTTTCTATGACCAGAAGAAGGCAAACGAGGTCATTGAGTGGATTGAGGAGCATTGCTTCCACACTGAGGGGCCTATGGCACCACAGCCGTTGAAGTTGGAGCTGTGGGAGAAGGCTTTTCTGGCTTGTATTTATGGGATTGTGGATGAGAAGGGCTTGCGGCAGTTCAGAGAGGTCCTGCTGATTGTTTCGAGAAAAAATGGTAAGTCGCTGCTTGCATCAGCCATCGCTAAGTATGAATGGTGGCAGGGTGGCTACGGCTCCAAGGTTTACAACATAGCGCCGAAGCTGGCACAGGCCGACATCATTTATAACAACATCTGGCAGATGACGCTTCTGGATCTGGAGTATCAGGAGCTTAAAGAGCTTTACTCAGAGAAGGACCATCAGAAGAGACTGGTCCATGATACGAGTGATATGCCAAGGCATAGGATGACAGATCTGTTCATTCCGGCACAGAATGCCATGGTGACGAAGATCGCATTCAGCGCCAAGAAGTCCGATGGCTTTAACCCATCATTGTGTATCTGTGATGAGGTTGCCTCCTGGGAAGGTGACGCTGGCCTGAAGCAGTACGAGGTCATGAAGTCAGGAATGGGTGCCAGGCCAGAGGCAATTCTGTTGAGCTGTTCAACAGCTGGCTATATCAATGATGGAATATATGACGAACTGTTGAAACGTTCAACTAGGTTCTTACTGGGAGACAGCAAAGAGAAGAAGCTGCTCCCTTTTTTATACATGATCGACGACATCGAGAAGTGGAACGACATCAACGAGCTGCGGAAGAGCAACCCGAACCTCGGAGTCTCCGTGACAGTTGACTACCTTCTCGAAGAGATCGCAGTTGCAGAAGGATCCCTGTCCAAAAAGGCTGAGTTCATCACAAAGTATTGTAACTTAAAGCAGAACAGCTCGCTGGCATGGTTAGACACGCATGTAGTTGAGAGCATGAGCGGTGAATCTCTCAGCCTTGAGGACTTTAAGAGCAGTTATTGTGTGGCAGGAATCGACCTGTCACAGACTACCGACCTGACAGCGGCCACAGTGGTCATTGAGAAGGGCGGCGAGCTGTACGTGTTTGCGAAGTTCTGGCTACCTGCGGAGAAGATTGACGAGGCCATCGCCAGAGATGGTGTTCCGTACAACATCTACGTGCAGAGGGGACTCTTGGAGCTTTCCGGTGACAACTTCGTTGATTATCACGATTGTTATAACTGGCTCACAGAGCTGGTGGAGAAATACGAGATCCTGCCACTGATGACGGGATATGACCGATACAGTGCGCAGTACTTAGTGCAGGATTTAGAACAATACGGCTTTCGTACGGATTCCGTATATCAAGGTGATAATTTGTGGCCTGTTTTACAAGAAATGGAAGGCCTTTTTAAAGACGGACGTGTTCATATTGGAGATAATGACTTGCTTAAAATCCATCTCCTAAACTCGGCAATAAAAATGAGTGTAGAACGTGGGCGAGGTAAGTTGATTAAACTCACCCCTACTGCTCATATTGATGGAGTTGCCGCACTTGCCGACTCGTTTTGTGTTCGTCAGAAGTGGTTTAACGAAATCGGAGACAGATTACAGAATGAATAATTTTACTGTATATATGCACATTAATAGGGTAAACGATAAGAGATATATCGGCTTAACCCGTCAGGATGTGCGAAGAAGATGGCGTCCTGATGGCAGTGGATATAAAAACAATCCTTACTTCTGGCATGCAATAACAAAATATGGATGGGATAACTTTGAACATGTAATTGTAAAAACAGGGTTATCTCAGGACGAAGCTTGCAAGATGGAAAAGGACCTGATTGCCTTTTACAAGAGTAATGACTTGGTCCATGGATACAATATTGCAGATGGCGGACAGTTTAACGTGATGCCAGAAGCAACGAGACAAAGATTGTCCAGAGAACGCAAAGGCACGAGGCTTGGAAAAGATAATCCTAATTATGGCAATTGTTGGATGGTCGGCGAGAATAACCCTAATTATGGCAAACACCACAGCGCAGAAGTCCGCAAGAAAATAAGTGAGAACCGAAAAGGCAAAGGCCCTCATGAGTTTTCTGAGGAACACAAACAAAGACTCAGAGAAAATCATGGTGGTGGAGCTGATAAGAAAAAGGTTTTATGTGTTGAGACTGGCATTGTGTATGAGAGTATAAACGCTGCGGCCAGAGCTGTTAATGCAAGTAAGAAGCTCATCTCTAATTGTTGCAGGGATGTGGCGCACTACAACACTGGCAAAGGGTATCATTGGAAATTTGTAAATGAGGTATAAGTCATGGGCTTGTTTGATTTTCTATTTAAGGACAGACCAAAAATAAACCAGGAGAAGGTGCAGGCTTTCAGGATGCTGAACGGCTACGAGCCAAAGTTCACATCATGGGGCGGCAATATCTATGAGAGCGAGCTTGTAAGAGCTGCTATCAATGCCAGAGCTGTCCATGTGAGCAAATTGAGGTTCAGTATCGTCGGAAGTGCAAAGCCGGCACTGCAAAGCAAGCTCATGAAGGGTCCGAACCAGCTCCAGACGTGGTCACAGTTCCTTTATCGAGTGTCGACCATCCTGGACATCCACAACACGGCTTTTATCGTGCCTATATACGACAAGTACGGAGAAGTGAGCGGGATCTTCTGTCCACTGCCTCACAAGACGGAGGTGGTGCAGTACGCTGACAAGCCTTATCTGCGCTACGAGTTCGGCTGGGGTGAGAGAGCTTCCATCGAGCTTGAGAACTGCGGCATACTGACAAAGTTCCAATATAAGAGCGATTTCTTCGGTGAGGACAATCACGCACTATTCCCGACAATGGACCTGATACACATTCAGAACCAGGGCATTGAGGAAGGTGTCAAGAGCGCAGCCACTTACAGATTCTACGCACAGGTCAACAACTTCTCGAAGACGGAAGACCTGGCAAAAGAGAGACAGCGCTTCTCAGAGGAGAACTTCAGCCGGGAGGCAAAGGGCGGTGGCCTGTTGCTGTTCCCGAACACCTATACAAACATCAATCAGGTGAAATCAGATCCTTATGTCATCAAAGCCGAGGAGATGAAGCTGATTAAGGACAACGTTTATCAATACTTCATGGTGAACGAGGATGTCCTGACAAATAAGGCCTACGGTGATGCCTGGAGCGCATTCTATGAAGGAGCCATTGAGCCATTTGCGATTCAGTTCTCAGAAGTGGTCACAAAGATGCTGTTCACCTTCAGGGAGCAGGGAAGCGGAAACGGGGTCATGCTGACAGCTAACCGTCTCCAGTACATGACCAACAAGGACAAGCTGGACGTCTCCAGTCAGCTCCTTGACCGTGGCATCATGAGCATCAACGATGTGCGTGAGATCTGGAACCTTGAACCAGTTGAGGGCGGAGATGTCCGCATCATCCGTGGAGAGTATTATGACGCTGACACGAAGCTGGAAGAGCAGGAAGAGCCAAGCGAAGAATGAAATACATCATCATGTGCGGTGGCGAGTATTCCGGATGGAAGGAGCCACGACAGCTAATCAAATTTAAGGATGAGCCATTGGTGGCACGGACCATCAGACTTCTGAGACAGGCCGGAGCGGAGAACATCTTCATCAGTTCTCTGGATCCACGCTTCGATGATTTCGGTGTTCCGAGACTGATCCATGAGAACACATATCGCACAATGCCAACACCGAGAGGGAGCTGGGTTGAAGCTTTTTATCCGACCACAGAACCAGCATGTTATCTGATGGGCGATGTGCTGTTCAGTCCGAACGCTATCAAGACCATCGTTGATGATGACGTATCGAGCGTGATGTTTTACGCATCAGCTCCACCATTTAACCGCAATTACATAAAGCCACATGCAGAGCCTTTTGCATTCAAAGTAGTCGACCAGAAGAGATTCCGGGCGGCTATTTCTTTTGTTATCGCAAATGAGCACACGGGGATCTTCAGCCGAAGGCCGATCTCCTGGGAACTGTGGCAAGTCCTGAATGGTGAGAACGTTAGGGACATCAATTTTGGCAACTACATCAAGATAAACGACTACACCTGTGACCTTGATTATGAATCAGATATCGCAAGGCTGGAGAGGTTGTTCTAGGAGGGACAAGACAATGAGTAAAGAACGTGAATACAGAAGTATGGAGATGAGGATCCGAGACGATGAGGAAGTGAAGTATGCCGTCGAGGGTTACGCTTCAACCTTTGAGAGATACAAGCTCTTCGAGGAAGAAGGCATTGATTACTTTGAGCAGATTGATCCGAAGGCTTTTGACGGAGCCGACATGACGGACGCTGTGTTCAGAGTTGACCACACTGGCCCAGTATATGCCAGGACTTCAGCAGGAACTGTTGAGATATGGGTTGACGAGCACGGACTTGCTCAGAGAACTGATTTGAGTAAAACGCAGAGGGCGAGGGACCTCTTTGAGGATATCAAGGCAGGCAATTATCCCAAAATGTCATTTGCGTTTACTGTGGCTGAGGATCATTACGACCGTGCCACGCATACAAGGATAATCGACAGGATTGCCAAGGTGTTTGACGTCAGCCCGGTGAGCTTTCCTGCCAATCCTACAACAGAGTTAAGCGTGTCAACTCTTGACTACTTCAACGGAGTGATTGAAGCAGAGAAAGCGGAGCGACTGGAGCGGGAGAGACGTGAGGCTCAGAAACAGAGAATCCGAATCTTAACGGAGGTATAAGACATGGAAATGAAAGAAATGACCGTTCAGGAGCTTGAAGAGCGCAAGCAGGCCATTGCTTCAGAGATAGAGATTGAGGGAGCAGACCTTGACGCACTTGAGACTGAAACAAAATCCATCAACGCAGAGCTTGAGGCAAGAAAAGCCGAGGAAGCTCAGAAGGTTGAGACTCGTGCAGCTGTCACAGAAGGCGCTGGCGAGGTTGTAGCAGAATTTAAGGAGGAAAAGAGAGAAATGAAGACAAACGAAGAGATCAGAGCTTCAAAAGAGTACATCGACGCATTTGCAAAATACCTCATCAACGAGGATGACAGAGAGTGCAGAGCACTTCTTACTGTTGACGCATCAGGCAGTGTTCCTGTTCCCACAATCGTGGACGAGATCATCAGAACAGCATGGGAGAAGGATGACATCCTCTCCAGAGTTAAGAAGACTTATATCCGTGGCAATCTGAAGGTTGCATTCGAGCTTTCAGCTGATGGCGCTTATGTACATAATGAGGGCACAACTGCTCCTACAGAAGAGAGCCTGGCACTCGGAATCGTTACAATGATCCCCAAGAACATCAAGAAGTGGATCCATGTATCAGATGAAGCTATCGCAATGGGCGGCGAGGCACTTGTTCGCTACATCTATGATGAGCTTACATACCAGATCCTCAAGAAGCTGGCTGCTCTTGTTGTTGCTGACGTTAAGGGCGCTACACAGGTAGCAGATGCTGATGAGGCTTCTGTTGCTAAGATCACAGCAGCTCCTGCACTTACAACAATCGCAACTGCATTTGCTAACCTTTCAGACGAGGCTTCCAACCCTGTTATCGTAATGAACAAGCTTACATACGCTAACTTTGTTGCAGCTCAGGCAGCAGGAAACTTCGCATTTGATCCCTTCATGGGACTTCCTGTTCTGTTCAGCAGCGCTCTTGATGCTTATGACAGTGCTTCAGCTAATGCTGTTTACGCATTTGTCGGCGACATGAGTGGTGTTCAGATCAACTACCCTGAAGGCGATGGCATCGTTCTGAAGTATGACGACGTAACCGAGGCTGAGAAAGATATGGTTAAGATCGTTGGCCGTCAGTACGCAGCTCACGCATTGACAGCATGCGGCAGGTTCTGCGTAATTGCTAAGCCCAGCGCAGTTACAACCTGATGAAGGTAAAACTTTTAAGGGACGCAAGGATAAATCACAAGGCGGGGGAGATCGTTGAGGTCTCTCCCTCTGAGTACCATTTTCTTGTGTCCACAGGATCCGCTGTAGGGGTTGCTGTCAGCCCTGCAAAAGTGGAGACTCCTGAGCAGCCTATCATCAAAGCAGAAGTGAAGGAAAAGAAAACAAGGAAAAAATGAAACTACTGATTGCTGTTCCAACATACGACTATATGCACTTCCAGTTTGTGGAGTGTCTTACAAAGCTGATACGCAGACTTGATGCTGATGAGATAAATTACGAGCTTGCCTTCCAGGGCGGGACTCTGGTTTATGTCGGCAGGGACAGGCTTGCAAAGAAGGCCATGGACGAGGGATTCTCTCATGTGCTCTGGCTGGATTCGGACATGGTGTTCACGGAGGAGCTTCTTGACTGCCTGATGTTTTCCGGGAAGGATTTTGTGACCGGAATCGCACATGGCAGAAGGGCACCACATAGGAGCTGTCTGTTTCATAGAGTTTGGCCGTCAGCTGACAGATGGGAAGGCCACGACTACCCGAAGAGCACGTTTGAAGTGGGTGGCTGCGGTTTTGCCTGTGTGCTGATAAAGACAACCATCATCCGACATGTCTGGGAGAAGAACGGCTCCGCTTTTTATCCGATGCGAGAGCTTGGTGAAGACCTGGCATTCTGTAAGAGGGCCACGGAGCTTGGCTACAAGATATATGCAGAGCCTACAGTGTGGCTTGGCCATATCGGACATATCACCGTCTATCCTGAGTATCAGGACGTATATGAGGACAGCGTTCAGGGATTCAAAGAGGTAAATAAAAATGCTTGAGAAAGTAAAACTTGCACTCAGAATAACTACAAACGCTTTTGACTCGGAACTCAACGACCTGATTGATGCTGCCAAGATTGACCTCGGCATTGCTGGAGTTGATATCCCGGTAACAACAGACCAGTCGGTTGACGTGATTGTCAGCAAGGCGATCATTACCTACTGCAAGCTGAATTTCGGAGAGCCGGACCAGTACGACAGATTAAAAGCCAGTTATGACGAGCAGAAGGCACAGCTTTCGATGGCTACGGGGTACACGACATGGACAGATCAGACGTGATAAAACTCATAGGCAACACAATGTCGCAGGATGATTATGGTGTGTGGAGGTCTACTCCCAAAAGCACCGAGGTCATGTGCCAGGTGGACAGTGTAACACAGACGGAGTTCTTCGAGGGTGGCCGCAATGGTCTCAATCCTGAGTTCAAGTTCACTGTGTTCTTCGGAGATTATAGCGGCGAGTCTGTCGTTGAGTACAACGGCAAACAGTACGCAGTGTATAGAACGTATTACAGACGCACGGACAAGGTTGAGCTGTACTGCGAACGCAAGGGCGGAACCAATAAAACCGAAGTTCAACCCGTTATAACAACGTAAAGGTGAAGCAATGGCAAACAAGACACCACTCGACCAACTGAACAAGGCCATCACGAAGATCCTGGAAGAGTACAGCGACGATGTGAGCGCCAATCTGGACACCATGATCCAGAAGGTATGCCAGAAGGGAACCAAGGCCTTGAAGGACCAGGCGGCAAAGGCTCAGGAAGGTAAAGATTACCCGAAGAGCTGGACTTTCACGGTGGAGCGGAACCGTCTTTATTCCAACGGCATCATCTACAGCAGAACACCGGGCCTGCCTCATCTGCTTGAGTATGGCCACATCATCAGAAGCGGTGGAAGGGTTGTCGGTGAAGCTAAGGCACATCCGCACATTGCGACCGTGGCTGAGAAGCTGGTCAACGAGTTTGAGAGAGAGGTTGAGAAAAAGCTATGACCTACAAAGAATTAGCAGACATGATAGAGGGCATCGGCCTTCCATTTGCATATTATCAATTCCCTGAAGGCACAGAGCAGGCACCACCATTCGTGGTGTTTTTTTATTCCCAGATTGATGACTTGTATGCCGATGAGTCCAACTATCAGCGCATTGTGACACTAAATATCGAGCTATACACAGCGGAAAAGGATTTCGTAAGTGAGGCGGCTGTTGAGGCAGTCCTTGCTGAGAATGAATTGACCTATTACAAGGAGGAGAACTACATCGACTCCGAGAAACTATATCAAATTGCATACGAAATGGAGGTAATAATCAATGGCTAACAAAGTAAAGTATGGCCTGAAAAATGTCTATTACGCTAAGGCAACAATAGACGCTTCCAACAACTCCGCCACATACGGCACTCCCGTAGCATGGCCCGGAGCTGTTAACCTCTCACTTGATGCAGAGGGCAACACAACAAAGTTTAGAGCAGACAACATTGACTACTGGGTAGGCCAGAGCAATAACGGCTACTCAGGAGACTTCGAGTCAGCTCTTATTCCTGATTCCTTCCGTGAGGACATCCTGGGAGAGCTCAAGGACAGTGCAGGAGTATATGTTGAGGATGCAGGAGCAACCACAACACACTTTGCACTTCTGTTCCAGTTCGAGGGTGATGAGAAGGCAACACGTCACATCCTTTATAACTGCACAGCTACAAGGCCCAGCGTGTCCGGTGCGACAACAGAGGAAGAGATCGAGCCTCAGACTGAGACTCTGACAATCACAGCTACATCTGTTTACAACACCAGCATTACCAAGGACATCGTGAAGGCACGCTGCAAGTATGGTGACACCCCTTACTCAACATGGTTCGGGGCAGTTTATCAGCCTTCCGCAGTTCCTGTAGTTACAACCTAACAAGGGAGGATTCCTGAATGTATAGAGAGATAAAAATCGGGGAATTGAGCATCCCCATGAAGGCCACTGCCGCCACGGCCTTGAGATATAGGCATGTGTTCGGGCAGGACATTATGACAGAATTTCAGAATGTAGGGCAGGACACCGGACTCGGTATGTCAGCTCTACAGCAGTTAGCTTTTATCATGGCTTGTGCTGCTGATCCTGAGAAGGACATGGGCAAGCTTAATGATGAAGCGTACATGGAATGGCTTGATATGTTCGAGCCACTTGACTTCGCAGAAGCGGCAGAGGACATCATTGACCTCTACATGGGCAACACCAAGAGCCTGAGCGAAGTCAAAAAAAAAGCAGGAGACGCAGTGAGCGACAACTGAACACTGCTCTCTATACATTGAGGTGCATTCAGGTCGGGCTTTCCTTGTCCGATCTGGATCATCTCGATTATGGTTTCGTGATGGATATTATCACGGAATCGAGCAACGACGACTACAAGTATCGGCAAGTAGCATCACAAGCCGATTTTGATAACTTTTAAGGAGTGTTTGCTATGGCTTCAGGACGAATAAAGGGCATAACCATTGAGATCGGCGGCGATACCACCAAACTGGTCTCATCCTTAAAAAATGTTGATACACAGATTAAGAACACGCAGAACGTCCTGAAGGATGTCAACAAGCTCCTGAAATTGGATCCGGGCAACACTGAGCTGCTGAGACAGAAGCAGAAGGCTCTCACTGATGCCATCGGACAGACGAAGGACAGGCTCACGCAGCTTCAGGACGCACAGTCACAGGTTGCAAGAGGTTCCGCTGAATGGGACGCATTACAGCGTGAGATCATTGAGACGGAGCAGAACCTTCAGGGCCTTGAAAAGGAGATGAAGGACTTCGGGAGCGTTACGGCTCAGAAGCTTCAGGTAGTGGGGCAGAAGTTCCAGGAAGTAGGCGGCAAGATCGAAGAAGCCGGACAGAAGCTCTCAAAGATCAGCGGTCTTGCTATGGGTGCCCTCGGTGGCATTGCCAAGCTCGGTTATGATGCCGTGACGGCTGCCGATGATCTGAACACGCTCTCAAAGCAGACAGGCGTCTCCACCGACCAGCTTCAGAAGTGGAGTTACGCTTCAGATCTTGTGGATGTAAGTGTCGAGACAATGACCGGATCCATGAGGAAGATGAAAAAGCAGCTCGACAGCAATGAGGAAGGTTTCAAGGAGCTGGGTGTCCGTACTCGTGACAATTACGGAAACATGAGAGACTCCGTTGACATCTTCTACGATACTTTGACAGCTCTCTCAAAGATTGATAACGAAACAGAGAGAGACATTGCCGCAATGGACCTTTTCGGCAAGAGCGCCGACGACCTGGCAGGCATCATTGATGATGGCGGACGTGCTCTCAGAGACTACGGCAGAGAGGCCCAGCAGATGGGGCTTATCATTGACGGAGACACGCTGAACAAGCTCAACGATGCAAACGACACCATTGACAAGCTCAAGGCCACAATGGGAGCCAGTTTTGCACAGGCAGGAGCCACAATCGCTCAGACCTTCGCTCCTGCGCTGGAGAAGGTTGCTGAGGTGGTTGGAATGGTGGCCGAGAAGATCCGGGGCCTGACACCCGAGCAGACAGAGATGATCGTGAAGATCCTGGCTGTTGTGGCTGCTATTGGTCCGCTTTTGATTATTATCGGAAAAGTGGTCGGCGCTATCGGAACCATAATGACCGTCATCAGTGCGATAGGCGCTCCGATTGCCATTATTATCGCAGCCATCGGCGCACTCGTTGCGGCCTTTGTTTATTTCTATACCACGAACGAAGAGTTCAGAGACAAGGTGAACGGAATCATCGAGCAGATCAAACAGGCCTTCGCATCGTTCATCGAGTTTATTACACCACTCGTTCAGCAGGTGCTTGAGTTCATTGCTCCGATATTGGAAGCATTGCAGGGTTATCTTGCCGCCTGCATCGAGTTCTTCACCGCTATCGGGCAGGCAATCTTTGCATGGGTTGAGCAGACCAGAGCCACACTGATGGCATTCTATGAAGAGCACAAGGCCACGATTGACACTATTCTCGGATATATCACAACTTTGGTGCAGACCAAGTTTGAAATCATCCGCACGGTGATTAAAACAGTGATAGATGTCATCACCAACATTGTGAAGGCATTTACAGCAATCCTGAAGGGTGACTGGACCTCAGCAATGCAGTTCTTGCAGGCGGCGGCTACAACGGCCATTAACGGTGTCCAGAACATCTTCAAGACACTGAGAACCAACCTCGGAAACATCTTCAAGGATCTGATAAGCAAGTTCAAGCAGTGGGGCGCTGATATGATAAGCAACCTCGTTCAAGGTATCAAAGACAAGTTCCAGACAGTCAGAGAGACATTTACGAACCTGGGCGAGCTGATTCGTGAGTTTATTCACTTCTCTGAGCCTGATGTGGGTCCGTTGTCAGACTTCCACACCTATGCACCTGACATGATGAAACTGTTCGCTCAGGGCATCCGTGACAATGCTTATCTGATAACAGATGCAATCGGCTCCAGCTTCGACCTGAGACCATACTTGACAACCATGAACAGCGGAATCGACAGGCTGAACAGAACGGCCACATCTTCAGCAGATCTTCGGGCCGCACAGGGTCCTGTGGTAGTTAATGTAACACTCCAGGGCGATGCAAAGAGGTTGTTCAGAGTTCTCAGCGATGAGGCTCATAAGGACTGGCAGATAACAGGACAATCAAGACTAATGGGGTATTGATATGAGTGAATCTTTATGGATTGTCGGCGATACCGACTTAACAAAACACATTATCAAAGATACCTATAAAGTGAACGCTGAGCCTGTGTATGAATCGTGGACTGATGGTAATTTCCACGAGCACAGGATCAGGATCCGGGAGAGGATGACGGGGAGCTTTGACATTATCTTCTTCGATGATGATAACGGAGCATATCAGGACTTCCTGACTCTCCTGGATGAGCATACGACGAACACGCTGTTGATGTGTGGGCTGTACGTGCAGAATAAAGCGGCTTTTGAGTCGTTTCAGGTATATTACACCATTAAGGCTGCACAGCACGCACGGACAATAGACAACATCATGGTCAACAAGATGACGATTGAAGTCGAGGAGTATTAAGCATGATTAGTGTACCTTACGAAGTGAAAAAAGCATTGCGTGACGGTATGCTGCGCAAGAATTATAGATTTGTGGTGCTGTATGAGAATGGGACAACGGACTTCACGATTGATAATAATACGTTGGTCAGTGAGTCGGTGAACATTGACGAGAGGATGTGCAGTGGTGACACGTTGAAATTTGGACTCTGTGAGGGGTCAAGTCTTGAGTTTCAGTACTTTGGCAAGCCGAACATTACGGGCAGACGGGTTCAGGTGTTTGTTGATGTGGAGTATGAAAAAGTTATAACAGAGTACGTCTGGGAGACTCAGGCCAGCTTTAACAACTATTACACAATCTCTGGCATGAGTGGGGATTGTAGGCTATACTCCGAGCGCTCTAACGCATGGGAATTTGTTTATGTGCGTGAAAATGGAGTTGAGACGCAAGTTTACCCGACACCATCAGCGTCAGGAACAATAATAGAGCTGGGGGATGTGACAGGGCGGACGCTTATGGTAACCCTTGACATTATGCCAGCTCCAAGCGCTCAGTTACAATTATTGATACCGCACACGGGGCCGCAAATATTTACCTATTCAATACCGATGGGCTTCTTCGATGTTAAGAAGTGTTCACGACAAGCTTCAACAGGGATAATCAAGGCTACCTGCTACAACAAGTTACAGAGTGAGTATCTGGATGCGAAAGCAAATGAAATGCTCCTTAGTGAGATAGTTGATCCATTCATCCAAATGACGATCTACTCAATTAGAAAAACTCTGCTGGAGGGATTTCAGATTGAGCCATATATCAACAAGGCGCTTGATCCGGAACATATCGGTGAAGGCAGACCTAACATGATTGTAAAGAGCATAAAACTTGGGGATCTGACTGATGACAGCGGACCTATAAATTATTACTCATTGTCAGCTGCGGCAGCCAGATATGGCAAGACAGTAACTGCAAACACTACATTTAATATCTACCTGACAACGAAATCTGTCGCATGGGACATCAACCCTAAGGCAGCTCCTTTCTTTAATAATAAGATATGTCAGTACATACAGACGATACATGACTTTGGAAATCTGACCAAACTGTTTGCAGACTACCTCACACAGTTTTTGGATGACTGTTCACTTTCCAAGACTGGAAGAGAGATAGTAAACGGTATCAAGAACGTGCAGGCATCTTGGACGGGTTCTGTCTCCCAAGGATGGAAAAGTATATTTGGCATACAGTTAGTGGACGGAAACAACGTAATCCTAAAATCCTTTAACGACTACGCATATATATACCAAAATGACGGTACATATAAAGTAGATGGTGCCATTGATGACCTTACAAAGCAGATCATCACCCCGGAGCTGACAGAGACGCGCGAATACAAGCTATACATCCCAACACTTTTATGGGTTGATATGGTAGAGGGTGGTTCAACCTATTCATTAATGAATTTACAAATCATGGGAGAGAATCCGATCCCGTATATCGGAGCAGGTGGAGAGACAAAGACCTATGATCAGTTCAAATATGAGGACGGTACGAACATCCCAATTGATGAGGACTTCCCGCTTTCGGACTGGTTCAATTTGTACGAGATAATCGGACTAAGTGAGGCAGATCTTATCAAGGTGGATCCTGCAACCATCCCTGAATTTACGCTAAGGGACATCAGTTCAGCATCCTATGAAACCGTGTGCCAGTTCGGTCAACTCTCCCGCCTCACCGACCTTTTCTCAGGAGTCGAGCTCAACCACTCACGGCTTTATCCTGCCGACACGCTTTATCCTGCGACAGACCTTTATCCCGATGGAGCGGCACTGAGCGGGTTCAAGTCAATGTATTCAAAATTGTGGGCGGATGAGGGGAACGTCCACAAGTGGAGGTATCTTATCATCACATATAAGGGCTTGGACGAAGACCAACAAGAGGAAGAGTACACTCTTCAAAGAACAGTAAATGCAGACGGAACAGATGACTATAACATGAGCGACAATTGGCTTTTCCGCAATCTGATATGGACAGCTGAACAAGTAGGTGAGTATGCCGACGCTATGGTTGCCAAGATGCAGGACGTGACGTGGTTTCCTTTTGAGATGTGGTGCGCAGGACTTCCGTATATTGAGACAGGTGACGAGATAGAGATACCGCTAAACGGAGAGAGCTACACGTCTTATGTGCTACAGCGTCAGCTCAAGGGCATTCAGAACCTACAGGACACATATATCAATGGCACTTTAGACATATTCTAGGAGGGTAAATAAATGGCATTACCTAAGTTATATGAGAAAATTACGTGGGTCAATGACACGACACCAGCATTGAACGAAGACAACCTCAATGAGATGTCGCAGGCCCTCGATGATATTGACGACAGGGTGATTGATTTAGCAGGCACGATCATGGAGGATGTTCCTGAGATACAAGAGGCCATAGAGGTTCTTGTTCCTGCTGTTGAGTCTATTGACGGGAATGTGGCAGCGGCGGCACAATCTGCGACAAATGCAAGCAACAGTGCGACAGCCGCAGGTAATAGCGCCACAGCGGCGGCAGGTTCAGCTACAAGCGCAGGAAACAGCGCAACAGCGGCAAGCGGAAGTGCCACGAGTGCAAGCAACAGCGCCCTCAAGTCAGAGGGTTATGCAGTAGGCAAGCAGAACGGCACGGATGTATCAAGTAGTAGCCCATATTATCACAATAACGCTGAGTATTACAAGGAGCAGGCGGCTTCCTCAGCAAGCAGTGCGGCGGCCTCGGCAAGTAGCGCAGAGGCGTGGTCGGCTCATCCTCCGTACATCGGGGCGAATGGGAATTGGTACGTCTGGAACACTACCACAAATGCCTATGTAGATTCCGGCATAGATGCCAGCATCACGATCACGGTGGGAACGACTTCCACGTTACAGCCCGGAAGTTCCGCAACGGTTACGAACTCAGGAACCTCAACGGATGCCGTGTTCAACTTTGGCATTCCTCAGGGCGCTAAAGGTGACACAGGCACGACACCTGATATAACAATATCAGCCACGGCAGATGCTCAGAGCAGTGCAAGCCCGACTGTAAATGTCACAAAAGGCGGTACAGCGGCGGCTCCTACGTTTGCTCTTGCTTTCAGTGGCTTAAAAGGTGCTAAGGGTGACACGGGAGCTACGGGTTCAACGGGTGCAACCGGGGCAACTCCTAACGTCAGTGCAAGCGCAACCGTCAGCAACACGACAGGCACACCAGCGGTAAACGTAACTAAAAGTGGTACTGCCGAAAATCCCTCTTTTGCCTTTGCTTTCACCAACATCAAGGGCGATAAAGGCGATACGGGAAATACGGGCGCCACAGGAGCGACAGGAGCGACACCGAGTATTAGTGCATCAGCTACTGTGGATGCAAACGTGGGAATACCCTCCGTGCAAGTTACCAAGAGCGGAACAGACGAACAGCCGTCATTTGCTTTTGCTTTTTCCAATATCAAGGGCGAAACAGGCCAGACGGGAGCAACAGGTCAGACAGGGGCTACGGGAGCAACGCCAAACATCAGCGCATCGGCAACTGTAGACAGTAATGTGGGTACGCCAAGCGTAACAGTGACACAGGGTGGAACCGCAGAAAATCCGACCTTGGCTTTTGCGTTTTCCAACCTAAAGGGTGCTGATGGTCAAGGCGCAGGCGATATGCTTGCATCAACTTACGATCCTACAAGTGCAGTTGCAACAGCTGGAGGTATTCCTGCTTATGTTGCCGCAAACCAGCAGGATATATCAGGCAAGATGGATAAAGCCAATCCTACCGGAACCGGAAGTCTTAGTCTAAACAGGAAGGCAAACACGACAGTTGGAACAAACTCTGTTGCAGTTGGAAATAATTGTGAGGCAAGCGAAGATTACTCATTTGCTCAAGGATGGGGAACAAAAGCAACTGAAATCGGAGCCCACGCCGAGGGGGAGAACACAATAGCAAGCGGATATTTCTCCCATGCCGAGGGGCAATTTACTGTTGCTAGTGCGGACGCAGCTCATGCTAGTGGTCAAGATACGATTGCAGGCAGAGCTGCACAAACTGTTGTAGGATATTGCAACTCAAATAAAATGAACACACTTTTTGAAGTTGGTAATGGTGAGGGCACTTCTGCGGCAAATCGGTCAAATGCCTTTGAAGTATATGAGGATGGTTCACTCTCAACGAATAACGGAACAACAAAAACAAAGCTTCCGTCAATCATATCTGCCACGCTTGCCGCTAATGCTACACAGGTTGTTATATCAAATGTGCCAAACACAGGAACAAACCTCATAGATTTTTATACTTCTGTACCTGGCCTTGACTATTCCGCAATATCAGTTAGCGGTACAACTGTTACATTGACCTACGAGGCTCAATCCACAGCAACCACAGTCTATGCCGTTATCACGGAAGTAACAAGTTAAGGAGGTGGATATATGGCGAATATGTATCCTAGCAAAAAAGCTGGTGGCGGCGGTGGAACAGAAACAGTTTTGTGGACTAATCCTAGTCCCACATCATCATTGTATCAGGATAGTCAAAAAAAGCCTTTTTTAAGCGATTCTGTCGACAATTATGACGCTATAAAAATAGAATATCTGGGAAATACAAGCGACCAAATCAATAAAATGACAGCGCAGTGGCCTGTAAGTGCGTTGACAGCAGAAGATTATGGAATGCCACTTGCAACCATTGGTTCTTGGGACAGCGGTGGCATAACTTATGTAAGAACCGTGGAAATATTTCCAAGCAACAGAAGCAGAATGCGATTTAGCACTGCCTATATGACAACTGAGTCAGGTTCGTCGGGTTCAAATAATACTTATGTAATCCCACTTAATATTATAGGTGTCAAATACTAAAAGGAGGAACAAATAAATGAACATGAAATACTATCTCATTAAAATGCTCACCAACACAGCAGGTCAGGACGCACCGTCAATCAACGTCTATGAGACAAAGGAAGCTGCTCTTATTGCTTACCACAACGCTTTGGCTGCTTATCATAATGCAGAGGATGTGCTGTATGCAGCAGTAGAAATCCTCAACTCAAGAGGTAATATTGAGGCTCTTGAAATCGTAGACCACAGGCCTGAACCTGAGCCTGAGCCTGAGCTTGAACCTGAAGAAGAATAATCACATTTCCAATCCACATCACGGGGTGCTCATCTTTCAAAGGGTGAGTGCCCTTTTCTATTATCACCTGAGGAGGTAAAAAATGAACGTCACAGCAGTGTTGCCTATCTTCCAGCTTATTCTCACTTTTGGAAATATCTGTGTCCTTGCCTATGCACTTGTAAAATTCCTAAACCGACCTCATGACACTTTGGAAGAGAGGGTAAACGCTCATGATGTTGAGATTGCCGATATTAAAAAATCACTCCTCCAAGGTAATGATCGCTTTAGGGAGCAGGACGATACAAACGAGGTGCTGATAAGGTCAGTCTTTGCTTTGCTGGAATTTGAAGTCCATTATTGCGAGACTGAGCATAAACCCATATCTAAGAACCTGGAAAAAGCCAAGGACGATCTGCACGAATACCTTGCCAAGAAATGAGGTGCTTATGCGACCTAAGACGGGAATCGAACAGTTGCAAAAAATGAAACAGTTGACCAAGCCTAAGAAGATAGACAGGATTGTCCGTGGTGTCCTCATTTACTGGGTCGTGTTCGTTTCTGTTGCGTGGGTCACGTTCTGGGTGAAGGATTCCGTGCCAGACACCCTCATCCAGTACGGCCTCGGAGGCGGTGCGGTGGAGCTTCTTGTCACAGGTGCGATTGAGATATTCCGAGACAAGCTAAACAAGGAGGATAAGTCATGAGTGAATTAACATTTAACATCTTAAAGATTGTTGTCGCAGTTTCTACTGTTTTAATCTCCGTCTATGTTGTCCCGCTCCTGCGTGAAAAGCTCCACGACTCCAAATACCAGCGACTCCTTGAGATGGTCGAGATTGCAGTAAGAGCAGCCGAGCAGACCATCAAAGGGAGCAAGCAGGGACCATATAAGAAGGACGAGGTTGTTAAGTTCGTTACTGACTGGATGATTGCGCACGGCATCTCCATTACTCAGGAACAGCTTGACCAGCTTATCGAGTGCGCTGTCTACAATCTCAAACAGGAGGCTAAGTGATGGCAAGTAGTGCACAGACAAAAGAAGAATACACCAAGGCCATGTATGCAATCTTATCCAGATTGGCAATACAAGCAGGATTCCATGTTGAAGTAATCCCTGGCATGATTGCGCAATCTTATCAGGAGGGATGGAACTCTGGACTTGCAAGGAAATACTTCAACTATTGGGGCATGAAGGCTGGAAGTAGTTACAAGGGTAAAACAGTTGCAATGAATAACAAAGCCGGAACTGACCCAGCCATATATAGAGTGTTTACTTCTATGGAAGATGGCTGCGAGGGGTATTTTGCCTTCCTTAAATATTCCAGATATGCACCATTGAAAAACTGCACATCTTCGGAAGAATATCTGCAAAAAATAGGCCCCTGTGGATGGAACAGCAACAAGGGATATGGTGAAAGGTGCGCCTCGCATTTGCCTGAGGTAAGGAAATATCTGAATGTCAGCTATCCAGTGCCTACAAGGATCCTGAAGAGGGGCACAAAGGGCGAAGATGTTAAGTGGCTCCAGCAGAAGCTCTCTGAACGTGGCTACCCGGTGGGAACGATTGACGGAATCTATGGCACCAAAACAGAGCAGTGTGTTAAGCAATTCCAGGCGGATGTGTTTGTGGATGGTATTGCGGGAGTGCTGACCATTGATAAGTTAAAATAAAATAAATCAAATATTAACTAAAAATGTGACAAGCCAGTATTTAAGGAGTTCTACTCTTTAAGTGCTGGCTTTTTTTGTTTGCAAAAAATGACGCCCATGTCTAGTTTAATGCGATATGACATAAGCGTCATATTAAGCGAAATTTTGTTAATTTTAAGCGGTGGGGTGGGGTAGTAAACAAAAAATAAAATTTGTGCTTGACGAATTTATAAACACTTTATATACTCTTTATATAAAATAATTTTTGGGAGAAGGGAGGTAAGGTGATTGAGTAAGATGATTATCTTCCAGGCTGACGATGACACTCTGGAAGCTTTGGAACGGATCAGAGTCCATGAATCAGAGAAACGTCTGGGCGATATATCAGCATCTGAGTGCATCAGGTATCTGATAAAAAAAGAAGCCCTGAGTCTAGACGAAGTTAACAAAAAATAGGGTGAACAATTCTGACAATTTACTATTGAGAAAATTAGACATAGATAAACACTGGACAAAATAACTCTTCGCAAAACACATGTTTTAAAAATTCTACATTTTAACAGTTATTGACTCCACGTAATTATCATGTCTGAGAGGAGAGCACATGAGAAAATACGTGGGGTTTCTTTTTGCGCTGGTGATTCTATGCCAGCCTATCACAGTACAGGCGAACAGCCTATCGTATATCGTCCCGGAAGAAGTGGACGGAATACCCACAGAAATCTCGCAGAACGCTGAAATAATCGGGCATGAGTTCAATATCTGCCCGGAGCTCTTGGAAGCGATTGCCTACTATGAGAGCAACTATCAGTCTACTGCGAAAAATGGCCCATGTAAAGGGCTAATGCAAGTAAATGCGCACATCCACAAAGACAGATTTATCGAGGCGGGATGGAGCGAGAAGGACTGGGCCGATGCCTACAAAAATATGTATGTTGCTGCTAGTTATCTGCATGATCTGTTTGTTGAATATGAGGACGTGGCAGAAGTGTTATACCTCTACAACGGAGATAAAACAAGTCTTGAGAAGTACAGAAGTAGCGGCTATCTGAGCAGGTATGTCCAGTCAGTTTTAACCAAGTCAGAAGAGCTTGAGAGAGCTCATGGCAAATAAAAAAGAACCATGCTGCAACATGGTCCTTCGGGTGGAAAAACAATTATTTTACGAAAGAGAGTATAACTGACTTTTCCGCCCTCATTATACCAAAAAGGAGGGTAATAGACAATGATGAACAAAGGTGAACAACCACAAGCAATGGAGACATACAAAAAGCAAATACTAGAGTCTTTTAACTGGGTTAAAAAAAACAGTTCAAAAGGCGGAGTTTATGCCGCTAGCAAAGCAGATGTATCTATCAACATGATTAAGCACGGCGAAGGAAAAGTAGCGCTATTCGTGTTAAGAAACAAGACAGGCGAAATAATTGCTCCAAACTTCGGAAGAGTACAGCTTGGAGTTAAAGAGTCTAGGGTTTATTTCCTAGAAGATAAGGACGGCTTTAAGTTGTCTACATCTAAAGGGGTAGCGAAGAATAAGTACATAAGGCCATCTGCCAAAGGTGTTTTTGAAGAGTTTGAGGGCGACTACAAACTTAAACATGACGATTTTCTTTCTTTGTATTACATCGAAAAGGAGGGCTGATTATGTATAGCGCACAGGAAACAAAAGAACTGAGAAGCACAATAGCTTTGGAACTTGCACGTCACAAGATGCAGGTGAGAGTCGCAAAGGGAGAAGCACCAATGCTGAACGACTACGACCTGAACGAGATCTTCACAGTCGCAGGGCTTGAGCTTCTGGAGCCTGGAAAGCTGAAGACAGAGGTTGAGCTTATCAACATCAGCAAGGAGGACTACGAATGAGCAGTTTATATGATATTGAATCTGACTTCCTGGCACTCTATGAGCTGGCGACAACAGAAGGCGATGAGCAGGCCTTCCTTGACACGTTGGAAGCGCTGAAGGGCGAACTTGAAGTCAAGGCCGGAGGATATGTCCACGTTATCAAGCAGCTTGAGATGGAGGCTGATGAGTGCGACAAGGTCATTGACGCATTCAAGGCAAAGAAGGCCACCAGGGCAAACAACATTAAGAGGATGAAGGAAGCTCTCATGCAGGCAATGGATATTGCCGGAGTGGACAAGCTTCCTGCCGGAGAGTACACCTTGAAGATCGCAAAAAACGGAGGTGTCCAGCCGTTGGTTCTGGGCGACGTGCCTGACAATTACATGAAGGTCAAGCTTGAGCCTGACACAGACAAGATCCGCAAGGCTCTCAATGATGGCGAAGATCTCGGCTTTGCACATCTGGAAGAGAGAGGCAGGCACCTGAACATTAAATAAAGGAGGAATCATGAGTAAAGTTATCGGAATCATGGGCGAGTCAGGATCCGGCAAAACTACCTCAATGAGGAACTTGGATCCTGCCACGACCTTTTATATCGACTGTGACAAAAAAGGGCTCTCATGGAAGGGCTGGCGCTCACAGTATCAATATGAGAAACACAACTACATGGCAACGGACCAGATAAGCACCGTCAATCAGCTCCTTAAAAAGATCAGCACTCAGGAGAACCTTAACCACATCAAAGTGGTTGTGATTGATACGCTTAACGGCCTCATGGTCGCTGATGAGGTCCGCAGGATGAAAGAAAAGGGCTATGACAAATGGCAGGACCTAGCGCAGTGCGTTTGGGAGCTTCTTGACAGCCTGTACACCTTCCGTGATGACCTGACAATCATTGTCCTGTGTCATTCACAGACCCAGAAGGAAGATGATGGCTACACGTTCACAAGGATTAAGACATCCGGCAAGAAGCTCGACAAGCTAAACGTGGAGAGCAAGCTGACAACAGTGCTCTATGCAGTAGCTAAAGAGGACGGCTATGTATTTGTGACTCATGCGCACAATTCTACTTGCAAAACTCCGTTGGGTGCTTTTGAAGAGGATGAGATCCCGAACGACATTGTAGAAGTGCTTAAGGCGCTGGAGGAGTATTGATGAGTACATGGGAGAAAGACTATCGCTATCTGCGAATACTGGAAATATTAAATGATTATTGGATATCAGAGCCTGACGAGTTCAGAGTCAGAGTTCGTATGGATTTCATAAAAGCTAATGGCGAGACACAGAGCAAAGACATCTGGTGGCAAAATCCAAATTATGAATGTAGCAATCAGAAGGAGCCGGAAATTATAGATGTAACCGAGTTAGCCAGAAAGTCAGGTTATGAGATTTACATGGAAGAAAAAGAAGCATTTTTCAATACAGGAGAGATAAGGAGGATAAATAAAAATGCAGAAACCTAACGGATATGATGAGGTACAGGTCGGAGGGGACTTCACTCCGATCGCACTGGGAGGACACCACATGACCATTAAGGCCGTGAGAGAGCAGCCGACAAAGGACGGGAAGCCGATGATCGTAGTCGCTTTTGACTTTGCCAAGAACGACAATCAGCCTGGCTACTTCTCAGATCAGTTTGACAAGGACATCCGTCCGGAGAAGAAGTGGCCCTTTGCAGGGACCAGCTACATCATGACACAGGACTGGCAGGATCCGTCAAAAGTTTCAAAGAAGTTTAAGAGCTTCATTACATCGTTCGAGAGGTCGAACAACGTGCAGGCCATCTGGGGCGAGACCTTCTGCGAGCAGTTTAAGGGCAAGAAGATCGGCGGAGTGTTCGCCATTGAGGAGGAAGAGTACAACGGAGAGATCAAGAAGCGCCACAAGCTGAGGTACTTCTGTGATGACAACACTGTGGACGGTGCCAAGATTCCTGAGCCGAAGCTGCTCAAATCATCCTCAACAGCTTCAACAGCTTCAGATGATGGGTTCGTCAACGTTCCGGTAGGATCTCCTGAGGAGATTCCCTTTTGACCATCCAGTGCGACACCAGAGAGCACAAGAAGGAGTGGGAACGAATCAAAGGCCAGTTCGACAGCATAGGAGTTGATTATTATCGCTCAAAGCTGTGGGTCGGGGACTACATGAACATTGACAATCCCCGACTGGTCATTGATCGCAAGAAGGATCTGGGTGAGCTGTGCGGGAATGTCACACAGCAGCATGAGAGATTCCGAGCCGAGCTGACAAGAGCACAGGAGAAAAACATCAAGATAATCATCCTGTGTGAGCACGGAGATGGTATCGAATCTCTGACTGATGTTTACTTCTGGCACAATCCACGACTGGATGTTTACGACTGGGTAATGCAGGACGGGCATCCAGTAAAGGTCCGGAAATATCCACGAGCCACAGAAGGTGCAGCTCTTTACCGCTCACTAATCACAATGCGTGACAAGTACGGCATAGACTTCGCCTTCTGTAACCCATCCGAGACGGGATTCGTTATCACTCAGCTATTGGGAGGATGAGATGGCAAAAAAGAATAAGGGGTTCATACCTTTATGGAGAGATTTACAAGATCATTGGATCTGGAAGAGACCAGACCCTTTCGATTATAGAAGCGCATGGGTCGACATCCTGATGTCAGTTAACCATGAAGAGCGAAAAATCAGTGTAGATGGGCGTGTTCAAGTAATCAGGCCCGGTGAAATGTGGACTAGCATAACAATTTTGGCAAACAGGTGGCACTGGTCAAGGCCGAAGGTCTATCGATACATAAAATTGCTAAAAATGGACGGAATGATAAACACTAACGGTACACCGAGCGGAACACTTCTAACCGTTGTAAATTATAGCAATTTCGCACTTCAAGGAAACACTAACGTTACAACGGACGTTACATCGGGCGTTACAACCACCGTTACAACGGACGTTACACAAACAAGAATGATAGAGAATGTAAACAATGGAGAGAATGTAGATATTAAAGACCCGTCCGTCTGCCCTGGCTATGGTTGGTACTGGCATGAGGCAAAGCAGAAGTGGATTGCTCCTCCTAAAGAGGGAGGTGAGTGGCAATGATTGACGAGACGGAAGTCAGGAAGGCGATACAACAGTTTCATCCAGACGGCGAACTGTACGAGGTCAGAATCATCCATGCTAATAAGAAGAAACCCATTAGCGGATTCTTTAAGGATGCAGACAAGCTCATGGAAGCATTCAAAACGGTGGACCTCAGGAACTGCAATGTCTACTTTACCTTAAATCAGATTGACGAGGACCTCTACTCAAGATCACAGCATGACAAGTTTGTGCTGGGTGGAAGTGGAGTCGAGGATCCTGATGTTATTGGAGTGAAGTGGCTGTTCGTTGACTTGGATCCGAAACGCAAGACGGGGATCTCCAGCACAGAGGAAGAACTGCGACAGGCTTATGAGGTTGCCGGAAGAATATACAAGTTTTTGAAGGATTACGGATTCGAGGAACCGATCAAGGGTGTAAGTGGTAACGGAGCACATCTACTTTACCGCATAAACCTCAAGAACACGGAAGAAAACAAAGAACTGTTAAAGAAATGCTTGCAGGCGCTCTCGATGATGTTCGACACGGATGTCATTGAAGTAGACACCGGGATTTTTAATCCGTCACGAGTCTGTAAGCTATACGGAACCTTGGCCCAGAAGGGAGCCAACACTGAGAAACGTCCTCACAGGATGAGTCGTCTGATCGGGGACATCAAGGAAGCTAAAGTCACGAAATATGAATACCTGGAGAAGCTGGCAGCGGAGCTTCCTGAAGAAGAGCCACCTGTCAAACCTACGGCTCATAACAATTACAACCCGAAGGAGTTCGACATTGAAGACTGGATGCGTGAACATGGTCTCATGTACTCGGCAAAGTCATGGAACGGCGGAACCAAGTACATCCTTGATGAGTGTCCCTTTGATCCGAGTCACAAGGCTCCTGATTCAATGATTACAAAGTCAGCGAGCGGAGCCATCGGTTTCAAGTGTCTGCATAATCACTGTCAAGGGTATCACTGGCGAGAGCTTCGGTTGAAATATGAGCCTGATGCCTACGACCACGCCGAGAACGACAGACGCATTGAGGAGGGATGGGCCAAGCACAACAGGGACCGAGCACAAGTTGAGACAGTTCCGGCATACCAGGACGAAGACGCACTTCCAGTGTTCCAGACTGCTGAGATGATCCTGAACAGAGTCGAGCCTGAACCGGAATACATACGGACGGGGATTCTGAGGATTGACAAGGCACTGTGCGGACTTGAAAAGGGGCGCATCAGCGTTATCTCAGGACTAAGAGGAGCAGCGAAGTCCACGCTCTTGAGTGAGCTGATGCTGAATGCCATCGAAGACGGCCATGTTGTAGTGGCATATTCCGGCGAGCTGTCGGACAAGTCGTTCATGAACTGGATGTATCTTCAGGCAGCAGGCAAGGACAACATTGAGGCATCTGCCAAGTACGAGAACAACTATCGTGTGAAGGACGGCATCATCCCGCAGATCGCAAAATGGATGGGAACAAACCTCTGGCTCTATAACAACGTGAAGTCAAACAAGCCGAGCATTCTGCTGTCGAATGTCAGATCTAAATGTGTAGCGGCAAAGGCTGACCTTGTCATCATCGACAATTTGATGGCGCTGGACGTTCAGGAGTTTAACCGGGCCAACGAATACGACGCACAAACCAAGTTTATGTGGGAGTTAAAGAAGATTGCTCAGGATTGTAATGTTCACATTTTACTTGTAGCACATCCCAGGAAGGCGAGTGGATTCCTTCGGTTAGAGGATGTCAGCGGATCCAATAACATAGTGAATATAATCGACAATGCCTTTATTGTCCATAGGAATAACGCGGACTTCAAGGAAAAGTCGAGGAATATTCTGAAGACCACAGGCAACGATTGGATGATAAACGAAGGTAGCAAGGTGACAAACGTTGTCGAGATCGCAAAGGACAGAGAGCACGGCACCTGTGATGAGTTTATTGGACTCTATTACGAAGTAGAGAGCAAGCGACTGAAAAACCATCCAGCTGAGAGCATTATCTATTCTTGGCAGGAGGGATTCGTGAATGCTAAGAAGGGCGAAGCTCCATGGGATCAAGAGGAGGACGAATGACTGACCAAGAGTTCAGAGAAAAAGTATATAACCCATACAACGAAGCATGGAAGATCCTGCGCCTGATCCAGTATGCCCAGCATAAAGGCACCGATGAAATGTGGGATGTGTTTTTCAAGGAAGTGGAGCGGCTGGCTCACACATATCCCGACAACAGATACATTAAACAGCTGATTCACATGATGCTGGAAGCGGCGGACTACATTGTTGCAGAGAACAGCAAAACAGAATAAACGAAAGAGAGGAAAAACTATGGAAAACGTAGTTGTAAACATGAGAGTGTACGTCAATACACTGATAGACAAGCTTATCGCAATCAAGGACAGCAACAGGGGAACACTTACCCGTAACGAAGTAGACACCATCAACACCGTGTGTAACCTTCTGGAGCACAACCTGGACAACATCAAGGAGACCTGATATGCAGATGACAAAAGGAGATATATGCAAGAGCTATAAGGAAGCCAAGCGCAAGAAGGCACAGGTGCAGATCCTGGCCGAGCTTAACCAGGTGGCTCCGGAGTACATCAAGGAGATCCTGAAGGAAGGCGGTGTCTGGCAGAATCCCGGACCGAAACCGAAGACAAAGCTGAAGGCCAAGGCCGCAATCATCAACCCTGACTTCGAGGAAGCAGTCAACGAGATGATCGAGCAGAGCAAGGAACAGCAGAGACAGGACGCACTTGTCGAGGCTGCGCACTACGGGCTGGAGTCCATCGAGGCTAAGATCATCGAGACGGAGAGACTCATCGAGGAGATCGAGCAGAAGCTGAAGAGGCTCCAGGAGATCAAGCGGAGGACTCAGAAGGCACTGGGGGAAACCGAGGCCACATCAACAGATGCAAGTTTGTAATGTGGCCGGATAACGAAGGAAATCTCTGGTTCTATGATGAGAACGGCAGAGCTGTGATTGTGGAGGACTAGCATGGACGGACAGATGAGCATCTTTGACTTCATAAAGGATGAGCCGGAAGAGCCACTCACTCCAGCCGAGGAGTATTACAAAGACACCGGCAAGACAACCTATTGGCAGGACTCTCAGGGCAAACCATATCACTGGTGGAAGACTGAAGACGACTACATCCGAGAGAATCCCACATGCTTCTATGTGTTCGGTCACTACCTCGACAGAGAGCAAGGCTGGCACAAGATGCCCGAAGAGCTTCCGACCTTCAGAGAGTGGACTGCTGTTGATGTGGTACTGTTCGGCAAGAAGACCGGGACTCCATGGATGGAGCTGGGCAAGTGGGAAGCAAAGGACTGGACGTTCAGGAGCATAGACCAGAGACGAGACACGGAATCAACGGAGATTCTGGCATGGAAGATAAAGAGTTAATTGTTATTGAGATAATCGGGGGCACACTCCTGCTACTGGCTACCATAGTGCTGGCGGCAGTGATGTGACCCTGACGAAAGGACGAAGAATGACACAGATTAACGACCCAAAACTTAAGCCCTGCCCTTTTTGCGGCGAGGATGCAGCGCTGTGGTACTTCCCTAAGGACAGCGTGAGGAACTACGAGTCATATTACGTCGGATGCACCAACGACCACTGCGGCTGTGAAATGGAGCATAAGGGCGGCTGGAAAACTTATGATGATGCGGTGAAAGCATGGAACAGGAGGGCGAATGGTTAAGCAAGGATATTTGAAGTATAAATACACCCTCACAATCGACCTGGAGAACCTAGTGGACAGGATCATGGGCGAAATGGGCGGCTACTTTGACACCTACGAGTTTGAGGGAGACGGAGACAAGCTGATAGTCAAGGCTGAGGACTCAAGCTTTTACAAAGAATACTTCTCACCTGCGACCATCCTCGACCCGCCAGAGTATGAGATTGTTTACGACACAATCAAGGACTTCAATGTCGAGGAGGCCATTATTGACGCACTGCACGACACATACGCAATCAAGGTAGATGTTGAGATTGACGAGGACAGCATCAGGAAGGAGGAGGAATGAACAACCACGAGGCAAAGCAGGTAATACTAGAGGCGGATTCCTGCTTCTGTAAACACGGAGCCTACAAGGACTGTCACAGTGGGTGCAAGTACCGAGAGGCGCTGGATGCGGCAGTTAAAGCACTAGAGCAAGAGCCTGTTCTCGACAAGATAAGAGCCGAGATAGCAGACCTTGATGATGCTGATTATGACTACGAGGGATATTACAAAGCGGTAACAGATGCCGTGAAGATTATTGACAAGTACAAGGCAGATAGGAGCGCAGAAGAGGGGAATGACGATTGATGAGGCTATAAAACAATTAGAAACTTACACAATACCATGCGGAAAGTATAAAGCGGCTTATGGCTTAGCAATAGATACCATGCGCAAGTATCAAATGATGCAAGCCGACTACGAAGCCCGCTTAAAGGCTGATTTAGAGGCTGTTCTTGTTGAGTTACAGTTGGAGATTGAAGGGCTTGATTTAGAGGACGTTGTTCCAGAGTTTCAGGATGGAGCGGAATGCACAAGGGAGTATATAGCTAATATGATTGAGGAGAAAATCAACTCACTAGCAGAAAGTGAGCCACACGCAGAGAAGGAGCAGACAGATGGAAAATAAGTGGAAACCATTTGACAGCACAATACCGCTAAAAGATGGAGATTATCTGGTAACATACGAAGATCCGCAGACTCATAAGCTAGAAGTATTGATAGCACGTTATCACATGGCAGTACATGAGGAGGACGAGTGCAGGTTCTACGATGATACAGGAATTGAAATAACACTGGCTGTAAAGGCATGGCAGCCATTACCAGAGCCGTACGGGGAGGATGACTGATGATGAGGTGTCCGATCTGTAGCAATAAAACCAGAGTGACTGCTACAAGCCGTACCTGGAACAAGACTCACAACTCATACAAGCGCTATCGCTGGTGCGATCAGTGTGAAATGTACTTCACTACGATAGAGGAATATGCCAAGGACTACTCAGGGCCACGGGCATACATAAGGGGGACTTAATGGACGCATGGGAGATCTTCAGTGAGTTGTGCAGGAAAGTAGTAGAAGAACAGAATGTTTATCTTGATGTTTTAATTACACCGGGCGGTGTTGAAATGATGCTGATGCCGCTGGATGAGGAGGAAGATGATGACGAGTGAGGGGGAAGACATGAGTAAGTACAGAGTACCAAGTGAAAAATCTAAGTATTACATACCGAAAGAGGACTACCTGACTGCGATTCATTATTCTCTCAGATATCCACTCTGGAAGGAAGAGGTTGACGATCTGGCCAACACAGCCAAGGCAATCACCTACGACAAGGACAAAGTACAAAGCTCCGGAGGATATGACAGCACGATGGAAGCTGCCATCAAGATCCAGGAGAAGCAGCACAAGATCCAGCTCATTGACGATACCATTCACGCAGTCGCCAACGGTATGGATCGCTGGCTCAGACTCGGTGTCTGTTACGGCCTGACCTTCGATCAGCTGAAGGGCAAGAAGATGCCATGTGAGCGTGACATGTATTACCTGATGCGGCGACACTATTACTATGAATTATCCAAGAAGATATAATTACCGCACTCAGGGGACGGGTATATGTGTTATTTTAATAGCAGAGAAGTAGGACATATTACTTCCTCCGTATAAACCCAGCACAATAATAACCTCTAAGCAGGAGCCATCAGTCTAATCACTGGTGGCTTTTGTATTGTGACTACAATGAACGATACCAAGAGCTTTTACAAGACAGCGGCCTGGCTGAAGTGTCGAGCTGCTTACATCAAACACGTTGGAGGATTGTGTGAGCGTTGCCTTGCTCGTGGCCTGATTGTTCCCGGCTACATCGTTCATCACAAGTGCTACCTGACACCGGAGAACATAACGGATCCATCAGTCACACTCAACTTCGACAATTTAGAATATGTGTGTCAACCATGCCACAATGCTATCCATTTTAAGGAAGAGCATAAGAAAAGATATACCATCAATAAAGATGGCTCAATAAATACACTCGGCTGAATGTATGTCAGGGTATGCTCCTGAACAGCCTCCAACTTATTAAGGAATGGCGAAATGCTGTTCCTTTTTTATTGGAGGGAATATGAATAAATGTATATGCGATTGGTGCAATAGAGAACAGAACCGAAGCGGCAAAGGCTATTGCAGAAAACACTACGACCAGATTAGAAGATACGGACATATTATTGATGATGTTCGTGGAAGTTGGGATGATAACCGAATTGAAATAAAAGGTGATTATGCTGAGGTTGTAATTACTGATAGTAGGGATAATGTTCAAGGCATTGCCAAGGTATCTGTTGGAGATGTTGAAGCCATAAAGGGCCATCATTGGTCAGACAATGGTAATGGATATATTCGATGCTTTGTAGACAATAAGCCAGTATATCTGCACAGGCATTTAATGAAATGTCCTGATGGTGTTGACGTAGATCATATCAATCATGACACGTACGACAACAGAAGAGATAACTTAAGGATTGTCTCTCATGCTACGAACTGTCAGAACAATCTGGGTAAGTGTATCAGATATATTAGTGGCAGGGCATTAGCTAAACCATACATGGTCAGGATAGTAAAGCATGGCAAATTGTTTTATTGTAAATACTTTGCGACAGAACAAGAAGCCATTGAAAAAGTAAACGAGTTAAGGTTGAATGACATTTTGGAAACGCAATGATACCTCCCCGTTTCCGTGAAACATCGTGAAACACTCTGGGAA
>JAEIGA010002332.1_pt1 | contig 30321 bp, 23 predicted proteins | sample 9270691 | NCBI WGS metagenome assembly JAEIGA01 (sample SAMN17057246, study PRJNA624740) | gut metagenome | biome: biome; isolation source: fecal sample | host: Bos grunniens | place: China: Xizang | collected 2019
TGATACCACAATCGCTCTTTGCCAGATTGGTTTATTAGAAAATCTTTCAGGTGAATCAATTGGAATATCAGATTCTTTTTCATCATCAGGAAACGAAACATAGCCCCCTAATAAGAATGCGTGTACTAGAATCTCTGTCTCACCACATTTAGTTCTAAGCAGTGTAGGACCTATTGGTAGGCCAAAGCCAAATTTTTCGACTTTTATACCAAAAGCTCTTGCAGCCATAAAATGTCCTGCTTCATGAACTAGGATTAGTAAGCTTAACAATAATATCATTATAAAAATTGACATTGCATTCTCCCTTTTTAGGTTAATAAAATATAATAAAAACATGTTATAATAAAAAAAGGAAAAATAAAATCAGGTAGGTAATTTATGACTATTGCAATTTATCCAGGAAGCTTTGACCCAATTACCAATGGGCATTTAGATATTCTTAAAAATGGTTCAGAAATCTTTGATAAGGTTATAATTGCAGTTTCTTATAATCTAAATAAAACCGGGTTTTTATCTATTAATGAGCGTGTTGATTTAATTAAAAAGAGTGTTTCTCATCTAGATAACGTGGAAGTAGATACTTTTGAAGGCTTAACAGTTGAATATGCAAAGAAAAAAAATGCAAGTATTCTTTTAAGAGGGCTTAGAACAGCTACGGATTTTGAATACGAGCTTCAATTATCTCAAGTAAATAATGCTCTTTACAAAGATTTGAAAACTGTATTCTTGATTACAAAACCAGAATATAGTTTTATCTCGTCATCAATGGTCAGAGAAATTATAATTAATAATGGCGATATTTCTAAATTTGTTCCAAGTGCCGTTGAAGAGTATCTAAAAGCTAAATATGGTATTTAGTCAAAATTTCTCTAACCTTCTTAGTGAATTCCGTTTGATTGAACAAATCTTTTTGCATATAGCTATCGATTTTTAATTTGCCCAATTTTTTCATTGCCTCGTCTTTTGAAATAGAGCTCATAACAATAATCGGAATATCCATATACATTTCGTCATTTCGTAAGATTTCAACAAATTCGTATCCATCCATTTTAGGCATATTGATATCAGTAATTATTAAATCATAATGTCCCATTTTTAATTTTACAAGCGCCTCTGTTGCATCTAAGACCGAGTCTACACCATAATCTAAATTGATAAGAATATTCTTAATCATAGAACGTGTAGTCATTGAATCGTCAACAACGAGAATTCGTTTATATGATAAAACGTCATCTGTTAATAATTTTGGCGCAGAGATTGAGGACATTACTTTGTTGAAATCATAATGTAAGATATCTTGCATATTAAGAATCAAACAAAGTTCGCCAGAAGCAAGATTTGTAATTCCTGAAATATTTTTGACTTTATATAGTGGTGGTGACAATTTCTTTTGTAAAATATCTTGGTCGCCTAATAATTTATCAACAACAAGGCCAATTGATTTATCGTCAGCCTCAATTATCAAAACTGTTTCTTTCTCGCCTCGAGGAGCAGCTTCTAATCCAAGAATATCTGCTAAATAATAAAGCGGAAGAATTTTGTTATTATAGACAATTGAACGCGTTCCATTATTTGTTTTAATCTCTTCTTGTTTTTTTAAAATGAATGTTGTAATCATTTGAATAGGTATTGCAAAAACTTGCTCTGAAATCTTAACTAAGAAAACTCTTAATGTTGTTAATGTTACAGGGATTTCAATATGTACACAGCTACCTTTTCCATACTCTGAAATAACCTTAACTTTTCCGTTTAATTGAGAAATTTTAGTTTTTACAACATCTAATCCGATTCCACGTCCAGAAATACTTGTAATAGAATCTCCTGTGGTGAATCCTGGCCAGAAAATAATATTCATAATAGCTTCATCGTTCATGGAATCAACGTCTTCTTGCGTTAGAAAACCTCTTGAAATAGCTCTATCTTTGATTTTTTCAAGATTAAAACCTTGTCCGTCATCCATTACTTCAATAATAACTTTATTATCATCCTGTTTTGCAGATAATAAAATTTTCCCGATTGGGCTTTTCCCTGCAAGAATTCTGTCCTCTCGTGATTCAATACCATGATCAATTGCGTTTCTTAATATATGAATTAAAGGTGTTTTTATTTCTTCAATAATTTTTTTATCTGCACAAGTATCTTTGCCTTCGATTTCAAAATCGATATCTTTATTTTTTTCAGAAGCAATATCTCTTACCATTCTTGAAAAAGAATTAAATACGGTTGAAATTGGAAGAACGCGGATATTTTTTACCATTGATTCCATTTCATCTATAATTAATCTCATCTTCATATCATCTTCTTTTGATGAACGATATAATGAATTCAAATCATAAATTGTTCTAGATACATTTTGAGTTATATCAGATAAAAGCGAAAATACTTGTTTTACAAAAGCTGAAGTATATTGTTCAGAACCTCCTGTTTGTAAATATTTTCGATTATAGTATCTTAAATAATTCGATGTTTTTAATAAATCCTTTTGACAATTTTCATTAGAAATTTTTATAGAATCTATCTTTTCTAGATTTTTTTCTGTTTTAATTTTTGTAATGATTAATTCGCCCAATTGATTTACAAGTAAATCCAATTTTTGCGCGTTTACGTGAAGTGTTTTTATTTCTGTAGATGTAGATTTGCTTGATACTGAGCTTTGAGTCGATAAATTTTTAATCTCGCTAACTCCAGTATCTTTTTTGAAATTCAATTCAAGCAACTGTTTCATGATTTCCAATTGCTGAACAATTAAATCACCATCAATATTTTCATTTGGAGCAGCACAATATTCTAACCCACTTTTTAGAGTTTGGGTCATTTGCTCTTCAAGCTGAACAGAATTCTCAATTATGAAATCTAAGATTTCAACAATAATATTTACTATTTCTAAAATACTTGAGTTATCAATATTTTCTTTTAATGATAGAACATCCGCTTTAATTTCATTAGCATATACGCTACTTCCCTGCAGCATTGAAATTTTTTCAGCAACGTCAAAAAAAGTTATTCCAGAAACAATATCATCTATACAATACGTATTGTATTTAGCCGCTGCAGAGCTCAATTCATTACGTATTTCAAGAATTTCACTAATAGTTAGAGTGTTCGTAGCATTCATTACGAATTCTATTTTTGTTAGGACATTTTCTAATGCAGTTTTAACTTCAAAGATTTCATAATCCTTTAAGATGTCATAAATAAATGTTAACTCTTCTTTTAAAATAACTATTTCTTGTGTTTCTTTTTCAGGAACTATTCCATCAATAATTTCAAAACATTTATTAAACCCAAAATTGATTTCTTCTTGGTGAGATTTTAAATCCGAATTAGGATTGCTCTCTTGCTCTGATTCGGCTATTGATATAAGATTCATCGCTGGACCTGAATCAAGTTCAGATTCTGCAAGTTCTACGTCACAAATATATTCTAAGGTTGATACTGTAGGCTTAAATTCGTCACTAATAATTTCACGTAAATTTTCTACAGATTCGTGTAAATATTTAGATACTAATTCTAATGATTTACTAATAACCATTATTTTTTCTGAATCCAAAATTACATTTGAATGGTTTATCTTATCAAAAATATCCTCAATTTTATGAATAATTGTTTGGATATTATTAAAACCAACCATTCGAACCGCACCTTTTATACTATGTAAATCTCTATAAAGATTCGCGCAAAGCTCTTTATCTGTTGGTTTTGATTCAAACAAAAGAAGATTCTCAAAAATTCTTTCGAGAATTTCTTCTGCTTCAACCTGAAAAATATTCATCAGTTCTTCTATGTTAGTATCGTTATCTTGAGAGTTCAATTAATTAACCTTCTATTGCTGAATTTTTAATTTTATTCGATAAATTGTTTAATTTAGCGAGCTTTTCATTGTTTATATTAATTGTCTGAATAAGATTTTCTGAAATAATTTTGTTTTCTTCATCCAAAGAATTAAGTTTTTCGATAATATCATTTTGTTTTTCAGCATTTTGGTTTAAAACCTCAAGAGATTCTAATACACTACCGATAAGATTTAATAAAATTTCAGAATTTGAAGAAACTGAATTTATATCTTTTACTACAGATTCAATTTCTTTTGAGCCTTCTTCTGTTGCCATAACTGTAGAATTGGTTGTATATTGAATATTGCTTGTTAATGAAGTGATTTTTGTAATTGCTTGTTTTGATTCGTCTGCAAGTTTTCTAATTTCTCCAGCTACGACAGCGAAACCTTTTCCGTGTTCACCAGCACGAGCAGCCTCAACAGCTGCATTAAGCGCAAGCATATTAGTTTGTTCAGCAATGTCATCAACTACGCTTATTGTATTACCAATTTGCTGAGTATGTTCTGATAATTCAAGAATTAATTCAGCAATCATCTGTATTTTTTGTCTTAAAATAAGCATCTTATCAGAATTAGCAGAAATAGCTTCATGCTCTTTTTGAGAAAATGAAATAGATTGATTAACTTGCTTTTCTGTATTCTTTGAAGTCACAAGTGATTCTTTAGAAAGCGCTTGAAGTTTTTCAACTAAGTTTGTGCAATTTTTTGCGTTTAAACTTAAACTTTCAATTACTTTTTTCTGATTAGATACAGTCTCTGCGAGTTCTAGAGTCGCTTCCGATACAGATTCAGATTGAAGAGTTAACAATTTGCGTATGGCAGTTGAAATCCATTGTTTGGTTATAAAATGTGATGAGAGAAAAAGAACTGTCATAACACCTAAATACAATACAGACTCGTATGAATTGTTTCCATGTTTTAGTGAATAAATAGTGAACATTATTAAAATTATCATGAAAACTATTACGTCAACGCCACATTTTATATTAAATCGTTGCTTTAAACTAAATTTCAAATCACCAAGCACTTCTCTTCTCCTATAGTTTTTTTTCTACATTTATTATATAATTATCTTATACTAAATTTAGGAAAATTGGAATATCTAAATATATGGCAATTAAAATTTTATTGGTTGAAGATAGCGAAACACAATTAAAGTTTTTAAGAGAAGGCTTATTAGAAAATGGTTTTGAAGTTGAAATTGCTTCAAATGGTTCTGAAGGATATAAAAAAGTTTTTTCTTTTGCGCCTGATATTGTTGTTTCAGATATTATGATGCCAGCAATAGATGGCTATCAGTTATGTAGAATGATAAAAAACATTGATGAAACTAAAAAAATCCCTGTGATTTTATTAACAGTATTAGAAAACAAGATTGATAATTTTTGGGGTAAAAAAGCGGGTGCTCAATTGTTTCTATCAAAATCAATTGATATTAAGGAGCTTATATCAAATATAAATGCAACTGTTCGTCGCTATCCCGTAAGTGACGAATATAAAAAAGCTTTAATTGAAAAAGATTGTGCGGATAACTCAGCACAATCAAGATTAAATTCAATTTTGAATGATTTACTAATGAAAAGCATGTTTTCTAATGAATTTAGAAATTTAAGCGACTTTTTGAATTATGAAAGGATTATGGTTGAAAAATTATTTTCATTATTAAGCTCTTTCGTAGAATATCAAGTTGCGGGTGTTTATTTTGCATCACCAGATGATTTTTCAGAGAATATAATTTATATTGATACTTTAGGCAGAAATTTGTCTAAGAACTTACTATCAGATATTAATTATGATTTTTTTAGAAAAATTGAAGAACATAAAAGTATTAAGAATTCAAAATTTGAAGTTGTAAGGATGATTCTTGGAAAAGAATTAGACTATGAATTTGCAGATTTAACTTCAAAGATAATTATTCCGTTAATTTTTGATAAAAAATTAATTGGTGGAATCTGTTTTTACGCACATCAAGAAGTTGATTATTCATCATTTAGGTTCTTTGATATTATGATTAGCGAACTTCTTGCAATATTTAAGATGAAGTATCAATATACAGAAAAAGAATTTATGTCTGTTCTAGATGGACTGACCGGTTTGTATAATAGGAGACAATTTGAAATTGGTTTAGAACAAGAATTCAATCGTGCCAAACGTCATCCATCGGATTTCTCATTGGCGATATTAGATATCGACTTCTTTAAAAAAGTAAATGATACCTATGGCCATCAATATGGTGATTATGTGCTAAAAACTGTTGCAGAGCTAATGAAACAATCATTTAGAAAAACCGACTTTTTATATCGCTATGGTGGAGAAGAGTTAGTTATGATCATGCCTGAAACTAATATAGAAGGCGCTATTATACCTGTACAAAGGCTTCGTAGAATGGTTGAAGAGTATGATTTTGACTATAATGGAATTAAATCTAAAGTAACTGTAAGTATTGGACTCACAATGAATTATCAAAATCTTAATTCGACTGCTGAAATTTTAAAAACTGCCGACGAGGCATTATATAGAGCAAAAGAAGATGGAAGGAATCGGGTAATTTTGCATGAACAATAATTATCTTGAACAGAAAAAAAATACGCATTTATATTTTCAAATAGGCGAAAATAAATATGCAATAAATAGTGCAAATATACTTGAAATTATGAAGTTACCAGCTTTGGATTATCCGCAAAAGCTTCCAAATAACATAATTGGCCTTTTAAAATACAATAATTTTGTAATAAATATTGTAGATATTAGATTTTATTTAGACATAGAGGTTAGTCCTTATAATTCCAATAACGAATTATTAATCGTAAAGACCGATGAAGTAATTTTTGGAATTATAACAGACAAAGTCATTGGGATATTGCCTTTTGATACAGCATTTGTCGATCAAATTCCATTTGTAGATAATAAAATGATAATCGAGTCATTATATAAATATAATAATGAAACCATTTTTATTGTTAATATTTATGCATTAGAGACCCTTTTAAAACGTCATGACATTGTATTACCAGAAGCTGATATAATTTCGTTATTTCCACAAGACGATATTTCAAAAACTTTAATGAATAAAAGGACTCGCTCAATTGTGGAAAAATCCGCAATAAGACTCGCGTCAGGAGAATTACATGCAAAAAACAAATATATTTCATTTAATTTAAATAATGATTATTATTGCATTGCACTTGATTATGTAAAAGAAGTTTTAAAAGATACAATAGTTACTCCCGTTCCTGGAACGCCAGATTATATAGAAGGAATTATGAACCTTAGGGGTGACTATATAACAGTTATAAATCTTAAAAAATTTTTATCATTACCAGAATCAAATATTTCGGATAAAAAACCTGTTATTATAATAAAATGTAATGAATTGAAATTAGCACTTCTTATTGATAAGATTAATGAACTATTTGAATATCAAGAATCTTTCCAACAAGAATCGTCTGAAAGTTATTATTTAAACGAATTTATTTACAATAAAATCCTTTATACAGCTCTAAATATTGAAAAGATTTCTTCGGATAAAAAAATTATCATAACTGATATGTAATCTAATTTGAGTATTTTTATGAAGATATTGTATTCTTTTGAAAAAGTATGATAAAATCATTTATATGAAACGGTTTAAGAAGAGAACACTTGCATTAGTTTTAGCTTCGGTAGTATCTGTAGTTGGTGCATTTGGTTCAAACAATTATAAAAATAGTTTAATGGACTTATCCTTTGAAGGTACTGTAGGTGATAATGTAAATCTTGTGGTACAAACAAGGATGGCTTATAGCGGTAATGTTACCCCGATTCGTAGGGATGCAAATACTTATGTGCTAATGCTTCCTGAAATGGATAGCAAAGCTCCAACACCTGATTTATCCAAAGTTTCATCTTGCATATCAAGTATTAATATTCGCACAATGCCTTATTCGAATTCTGCAAGTGGCTATACAAGGATTACTATAAAGACTCATAATCCATCTATGTCAATTCAAGGAAAAAATCAAGTATATATTCCTTCTCAAGAAAAAAAATTGATACCTAGCGAATCGCGTCAAGAAATTCCACAAAATAATTATACTCCTACAGTAAATCAGCAACGACGTACTAATAATTATAATAATCAGTACACTCAAAGAACTAATAATTATAATACTGTGCGTAGGCCTAATACAACTAACAACATTAATAGAACTACAAAAGCTACAAAAACCTCAAGAAATCAAGTACAGCAACCTACAAAGTCTGTTAACCATGATATTGAAACTGCTAATAAAACTGAAACAAGCTCTAATAATGATAAGGAAATGAAAAGTTATAGCACTGAAACTCTATACTTATTTTTATTAGCTTTATTAATCGTTTTCTTTTCAATGTTTTGTTATACTAAAGCAAAAAATAAAATGCATGAATTAGCTGGAGAAAAATTAGATATAAGCTTAGAAAAAGATACTTTATCTAAGCCTAAACAAAAAATAAACAAAATCAAGAATACTATAAAGACCTTAGATAATGCTTATGCAAAGACTGCGTTGAAAGCTACAAATGTATCAATTCCGCTTAAATCTGAGGAAGAAAAAGAAAATATTGAAATTGTTGACTTAGATAAATTATTTCAAGAACAACAAGTTGCAAATAAAGAACAGGAAGAAAATGACGCATTAGAGGACTTTTTAAGTGGTTTTTCTTTCAACGAGGAATTTGAAGAAGAAATTGCAGAAGAGACTGAAGTTTTACCAGAAGAGAATATAGCTTTTGATGAAGAAATTTATGAAACAATTATAAATAATAGTAATTTAAGTTTTACCGAAGATGACTTAAACTGTATCGAACAATTATTAGACTTAGAAATACAACCAGAAACTATGCGTGATATTAATTCATACTTAGTTTCATGTCCTATAGAAAAAATCCCTGACAAAAAAGATATTCTTGAAAATTTATTAATGGACTACGCAATCTCAAGAAATATAATGTTTTCCAACGGTGATGTAGACATTTTATATAAATTAATCAATGTTGAGATTGATAATGATTTTGTAACTGATTTAAAAACTAATCCGATTAAAACTCAAGAAATGGAAGAATCAATAAAATCTTTCACAAAAGAATCAAAAAAACCTTCAGAGATAGTAACATTGAGTGTAAGTGACATGTTGCCAAATTTATCTGAAGCGTTGAAATTACAAGGAAACAAAAAAATTGAATCTAATAAACAACCAGAAGTAATATATTATAGTGAAGGATATGAAGTAAGTACTATTTCATTAAAAGACTCATTACCTGATTTATCCGTAGAAATTAATAAAAAAGAATCTTATATTTCAAAACCTTCGGCTGAATATGAATATGTTGATACAACTTACGTAGTAGGTGATAGTGAAATTAAAGCATCATCGGAACTACCTGATTTGCAGGATGTATTAGCTCATCCAGAAAAATATGAGCCACAAGAGGAAGAAGATGTTGTTATTGATGCTGAAGCTTTGTTGAGAAATATCACTAATGTTACATTTAAGCCTTTTTACGATGGTACAAATAAATTTGAAATTCTAAATGACGATATCCTTAATGAAAAAGAAGCTGAAACCCCTGAATATATAGACGTATTTTTAGCTGATGAAAAATCAATAGAAAATATGAATATAGAAAAAGAAGAAGATATTAAACCACTTAAAAACAACAAAGATAAAGATGAAAGTGTTGTTGAAATTGAATTAAATGAAAAAGATGTAGTCATAGAAAATGAATTAATTCCAGAAAAAGAAGAAAATATTAGCGAAACACCTGTTTTAGAGACAACAAAATGCATATTAGATGGTGAAACATATAGCATAATAGATTCTGCAAAAATAACAAATACAAAAGGGGTTTATCTTGCAAAAAATAATGACAACTATATTGTGCTTGGCTATATAAAAGAAAATTTATTTAAAATAAAACAATATGAATCTTTAAAAGGTAATAGCATTCATATCAAATTAAGCGAAAAGAACCCTGATGGAAGCATATATTATATAGTCCGAGCTGGGAAAAATAAATTCGTAATCAACGTAAAAGATGATAGCTTAGAATATGTAATGGATTTATGATAAAAAAAATTCTGATTATATTAATTTTTTCTCTTCTAATATCAGGATGTTCAAAAAAAACTTCTCAGGAAATCTTAACTTTTACATCTTGGGGGTCAATTACTGAAGTAAAAGTTTTGAATAAAATTATTAAAGATTTTGAACAAGAGAATCCTGATATAAAAGTTAATTTTATTCATACCCCAGAAAATTACTTTCAAAAATTACATCTTCTATTTGCCTCAAACACTGCGCCAGATGTGATTTTTATTAATAACCTTTATTTACCTTTATACGCTTCGCATTTAGAAGATTTAACTAATATCGTTGATAAGTCAAAGTTTTATGAACAGTCTCTTGAAAGTCTATCTTATGATGGAAAAATTTTAGCAATGCCAAGAGATGTTTCTTACTTGGTTTTTTATATAAACAAAGATATTATATCAAGTATAAGAATTAAAACGCTAGATGATTTATTAAAAACAGCTAAAGAAGCTACAAACGAAAAAGTCTGGGGACTGAGCTTTGAGGAAGATATTTATTATATTTATCCTTATCTTGTATATTTCAATGAAGTTTTTGATGAAAATTATGATTATAAAAGTTCAAAAGGGTTTAAATTTTATAAAGATTTACGTCAAAAATATAAAGTTGCACCAACACGATCTCAAGTCGGAAGCTTCACACTTGCGCAAATGTTTTTAGATAAAAAAATTGCAATATATCTTTCGGGCAGATGGATGTTTCCAAAAATTAAAGAAAAAGCCACTTTTGATTGGGAAATAGTATCTTTTCCAACTGCACAGAAAAATTTTCCGATTGATGCCTCTGGTTGGGCGATTTCCCAAAATAGTAAAAATAAAGATTTAGCTATTAGATTTATAAAATATTTATCTAGCGAAAAAAGCGCCGAATATTTTGCTAATACAGGACTTATCGTTCCTGCAAGAATAGAAGCTTCTAAAATCTTAAATAATAATAAATACAATGAAAAAGTGTTTTTAGAGATTATTAAAAACTCAAAAAACACTTATATTCCTAAAAATTATAAAAAACTTGTAGATAATTTTAATTCAAAAGCTTTTGATTAACGAATGAAATTCAAAAGAACCCTCCTTATTTTTTGAGACCATGTTGAATTAACTCTTTCAATTTCTTTTATTTCAGATATAGGAAATTTTTCTGGCATAATTGTTCGTTGATATTTTACAGCTGGCATTCCCAAAAGCATTACATATACTGGTTTATACCCATCAGGAATTTTAACCATATTTGCAAGTTTTGGCAATATTTTGAAACAAGCTTGAGCAAAACCACACCAACAAGTTCCAATCCCTAAGGTTTGTGCATAGAGCTCGATATAACTTAATGCAATGATTGGGTCAACATTAGCACATGGTGCATGAATATGAGATGACACTATAACCATGTGGGGTGCATTTCTAAAAATTATATCTTCTCCATTTTCAAACGCATCTTTATATTTTGCAAATTTACCAGCATATTTTTGTGTGAATTTATTAGAAATAAGTTTTAAAATCTTTTTATTTACATATTCTCTAATTTCATCCATAGCATTTCTAGATTCTATAATTGAAAAATGTAAGCCATTATAATTACACCCTGTAGGGATATAAGGTAGCATATCCTTAAGCTTAATCCAATTTTCCTCAGAGATTTCTTCTTCTTTAAACTGTCTTATACTTCTTCTAGAACGAATTAAGCTTAAGATTTCGGAAGGCTCTCCAAAAGAAGGAGCGAAAGCCTCTTGAGGGTTTTTGCCATCAAAACTAATCGCACCTGTCGGACAAATTGCAAAACAATGTTGGCAAGAAAAACAACGAGATTCTCCTCCTTCTGCAATACAAGCAAACCCATCCTCATCCCGAGAAAGAGAATATGTTAGACAATCCTTTATGCATGCTCCGCATTTTATACATTTTTCTTTATTAATTAATATTTTTGACATAAAAAATCCCTCCATTTTTATCCATTTTAGCAATTGTTTAAACTTTTGTAAAATCAAATTCTATTAATTAGTTAAATTAATGTATTTATAATATAATTTTTATAAAGAACGATAGGCTAGTCATGAAAATTATTAACAGTCAGCAAGAAGAATACAGAGCATTTTTGCAAAGCATAAGAGAAGAACGCGAAGAGTCTTCTAATTGGGCAAAGTTAATCATCACAATGATTGTCGCACTTCTTTGCGCAATTATAGTTTGTGTAATTTTAGTTGAAAATGATATCTTTAATAAATTTTTAGGAAACGCAGATGAAGATGCATCTGGCGTATTTAAATCTTCAAGAGCCGATAAAAAGGCATTTGAAGCGCCATTTTCTCCTCGTCGTCAGAATATATTGATACTTGGTGTTGATTCAAATGGTAAAAACACTGATATGTGGCAAGGTACTCGTTCGGATACAATTTTAGTAGTTAATATTGACCCAAAAACCCATTCAATAAAAGCGATTTCTATTCCACGTGATAGCAAAGTTTATCTTCCTGATGGAAAAGGTGTTCAGAAAATTAATTCTGCACATGCATTGGGGGGAATTAATTTAGTTAAAAAAACTTTAAAAGAAACTTTTGGAATAAGGATTGATAAATACATTCTTATACATGACGAGGCAGTAGAAAAAGTTATTGATGCTTTAGGTGGGATTCCAATATATGTAGAAAAAAGAATGCTTTATCACGATTACGCTGGCAATTTGCATATAGATCTCCAAAAAGGTGATTATATATTGAATGGCAGAGAAGCGGTTGGGTATTTAAGATACCGCAAAGACGGACTAGGAGATATTGGAAGAACTCAACGTCAACAATGGTTTATTAAAAGCTTGTTCGAAAAATTCCATTCTCCACAAATAATTACAAAATTACCAGAAGTAATAAATGTAGCAAATACTTATATAAAAACAGATATGAGTATTTATGAACTTACACAATATGCAAACCTTGCGAGAAGTATTGATAAAAACAAAGTTGAAATTGCAACCCTTCCTGGCTCACCAAATCAAAGAGGCTATATCAGCTATTGGATATTAGATCCAATAAAAACACAGGAAGTTATAAATAGGATGATTTATAGAGATAAGCCAAATATAGAAGGAATTAAGTTTAAAGGTGGGATTATGTATTCTCCGAAACGAGCGTCTGATGCAGAAGCCTTAAAACTTAGATTTCAAGAATTAGGTTTTGAGATGAACATGCTAGAAATAACTCATCTTTCTCATACAAGATTTGTAGCGAATAAGAATGAAGTAACTATTGAATTTTATAATTATCTACAGAAAAAATTGCCAGAAATACAAGATATGCAATTCATTTATGATCCAACTGAAATGTATTCCGTAGGTAGTGATTTCACGGTGATTTTAGCAGAAAAATAATTTTATTATTAAGGAGTTTAAAGATGAATCTTTTAGAATTAATTTCAACTAGAAAAAGTGTTAGAAAATATTTGGACAAACATATTCCAGACGAGGATTTAAGAAAAATTCTAGAAGCAGGTAGACTTGCTCCTTCTTGGATGAATGTTCAATCTTGGAAATTTATACTTGTTAAATCTCAAGAAAATAAAAATTTATTATCAGAGCTTTCAATTGGACAGCAGCAAGTCAAAAACGCTGATGCCTTGATAGTTTGTATTGCTGATACAAACGCTTGGGAAGAAGCTAAAATTACGCATATAAAAAATCCAGCACTAAACCCAGCTTTGCAATGTGAAAAAGCACTTTTAGTAAGAACAATGGAACAAGTTATTTACCCAATTTCTTATATGATGCTTATGGCAGAATCACTAGGGGTTTCATCTTGCATAATTGGTGCTATGGGAAATGAAATAACACAAATTCAGCCTGAAATATATTCAAAGGTAAAAGAAACTTTGAATTTAAATGATGGTCAAATTCTTTCTACAATCATAACTTTAGGATATGATGCAAATCCTATTGAGACTGTAAAACAAAGAAAAGATTTTGATGATGTTATATCTTTAGAAAAAATTGGCGAGAAGTTCCAATAAATATTATTTAATCCATTATATTATTTATCCCCAGTTGGCTAATATAACCGCACATTTTTGCATTGTAGAATAGATTTACAATGAAAAACTGGAGAAAATGTTTTGGAAAGTATAAAAAATTTATCTCTATCACCAATGGATCTAAATTCTTCTTTTATGAATATTCTTGAATTAATTTTTAGAGAATGTCCTGATGGGATTGTATATAAAGATAAAAAACTTTTTTATAGAGTTGCTAATTCTGAGTTTTATAAATTTTGTGATATTAAAGAAAAAAAAGATATTATTGGAAGAAAAAATAATACATTTTTACCTAATCATATAATGAAACTTGTGCATGATGCTGATAAAGAGGTTATGAAAAGTTGCTGTCCAATAAATTATGTAATCAATATTAAATCCGATAAACTTTTAAATATCACAACTTTTCCAATTATTTATGACAATAATTTTATGGGATTAATTTCAATTATAAAAGATATTACTCAAGAAGAAGCTTTAAAAGAAGATTTCGTTAATAAACATTTTGAATATATAAATACAGAACGAAAATTACAGATGCAACGTGAAACTTTCGTAGCATCTTTAGGTCATGATTTAAAAAATCCAACAATTGCACAAATCAGAAGCCTTGAATTACTTCTTAAAGGCGCCTTTGGAAATATCTCTTTAGAACAAAAAGAGCTTCTTGAGATGATTTTGGATTCTTGTAAGTATATGAATGGAATGCTTTCATCGTTACTGGCAACATATAGAAATTATGGTGGTGTCGTAAAACTTTGCTTTGTAGATTTTTCTTTTTCAGAATTAGTAAAAGAATGTGTTACAGAAATGATTTATGTTGCAAAAGATAAAGGAGTTGATATCCGTATTAATTACGAGGCTCCTAATAAAGTTCAAGCAGACAGAGTTCAAATTAAACGTGTGATAATGAACCTTTTATCTAATGGTATTAAATATGCCTATCCTAATACAATTCTTACATTAACAATGAATATTAAAAACGAAGTGGCATATTTTGAGTTTGAAAATGAAAGTCCATATATACCAGAAGAGAAACGCAATAATATATTTGCTCAGTATGTATCATACGCAGCAGCTCATAACGAACTGGGAATAGGACTGGGATTATATGCTTCTAAAAAAATAGTAGAAGGACATAATGGTAATATTTATGTTCAAAGTTATAAAGATAATAGAAATTGTTTTGGATTTAAAATACCTGTTACTCAAGAATTAATAGATAACAAGGTTATTTATTTTTAGAGCTATATTAAATTTATTTACCTTATGCCTTAACAGCTTGGTCTTTTATAATTTCCATCAACTTATTAACCATTCTATCTTCGTATTGGCGTGCAAACTCTTCATTAATTGCCTCAAATCGAAGCGTAAATACTGGTTCAGTATTACTTTGTCGAATTAGCGCAAAGCCACCTTGTTCAAATACAATTCTCATACCATCAATTGTAATTATTTCTTTAATTTTAGACCCAAAGAAATCAGGATTTTTTGAAATGTAATTATCGAAAGTTTCTAATGTAGTTTTCTTTAATGAATTTGGACAAGATAATCTCACCTCGCTTGAACAAAACATTTTATTAAATGGCTCTAACATATCCGAAATTTTAAAATCTTTATTAAAGCGTTTTTTCTCTGCAAGAATTTCAATAATTCTACATCCAGCATAAATTGCGTCGTCAAAGCCATAATATCTATCTTTGAAGAATGTATGTCCGCTCATTTCTCCAGCAAGTACAGCTCCGACTTCTTTCATTTTTGATTTAATATAGCCGTGCCCTGTTTTGCACATAACAGAAATTCCACCCTTTTCATCAATAGTATCGTATAATACTTGTGAGCATTTTACTTCTGACACGATAAAAGGCTTGATTCCTTTTTTATTGTATTCTTTAATAATATCTTCTGCATAAATTAATAATAATTTATCTCCTGTCATCGAATTACCTTCAGAATCAATGACTCCTATTCTATCGCTATCTCCATCAAAAGCAATACCTAAATCTGCTCCGTTTGCAACAACAGCTTTCCTAATATCAGCAAGAGTTTTTTCGTCACTTGGGTTTGGGTGATGGTGTGGAAATCTTCCATCTGGCATAGAATAAAGCTCAATTACTTCACAACCCATTGCACGATATAATTTAGGAGCAACAACTCCGCCTGTAGCATTCGCGCTATCTACAACTATTTTTAGTCCTTCACCAATTCTTCCAAAATTTCTCTTCATTTCTTCGATATAATCTGGAATTATATCGTATTCAGTATAAATTCCATTTGGTGAAGCTGGCATGTTCATTATAGAAGCTTCTTCGGTAAGCATTTTTACTTCTTTGATTTGTTCTTCGTTTAGTGAAGATTTATTATAGGTCATTTTCATACCGTTATATTGACTAGGGTTATGACTCGCTGTTATTATCATTGCACCTGTAACTGGCTGATATTTAGTGATTTGTGGAGGAACCCCTACAACTTCTGAATAATAGCCTATCGGAGTTGGAGCTAAGCCTAAGTCTACAACATTTGCTCCTGTAGATAAAATTCCATCAACTAATGCTTTTGATAAAGCAAGTGAATGTAACCTTGCGTCACGACATACTGTAATCCAAATCTCATTGTTTTCTTTTTTGGTTTGATTTGCAAGGTATTTTACAAACCCTCTACCTGTATAATAAAACAATTCTTCGGTAATATCTTCACCATAAATTCCGCGTATATCATTTTTGCCAAATGCTGATAAATCTAACATCTAAATACTCCCCTTTTTTCAGTGATTAAGTAACAAGTGATCAAGTGACCAAAAAGTTTATAGTATAATAATATCATGAAAAAAGATTATAAAAACAGCTTTTGGGGGATATTTTTTGTTTTACCAGCTCTTATTGGGACTTTTATTTTTATAATAATTCCAATATTTTGTTCATTTGCCTTGAGCTTTACCGAATGGGATTTGTTGAATGAAATTAAATTCATAGGGTTAGATAACTATAAAGCTATTTTAACAGAACCTATATTTAAACAGATTTTACTTAATACTCTTGTTTATGCAATTTCAGTAACCTTTTTTGCTGTAATTATTCCATTGATTATAGCTGATATTCTAAATACAAAATTGCGCGGTGCTGAATGGTTTAAAACCATTTATTTTATACCTTTTATAACACCAGCTGTTGTTATTGCAATAGTTTGGAGCTGGATTTTTGATCCAAATATCGGAGTCATAAATTCTTTATTTAAAACTAATTTAGAGTGGCTTTTTGATACAAGATTAGCAATGCCAGTTCTTATTTTTGTTTCTGTTTGGAAATTAGTTGGATATAATGTTGTTTTATTTCTAACAGGGTTTTCAACAATTCCTCTAAACTTATATGAAGCTGCTAAAATAGATGGAGCTAACGGAGTTAAGTGCTTTTGGAATATTACATTACCACTATTAAGACCGACTATATATTTTGTGACTTTAGTAACTGCGATATCATCATTTCAAGTTTTTGATTTGATTTATATAATGACTTCTGGTGGGCCAAATAATAGCTCTAATGTTATAGTATACTCCATTTATAAATATGCGTTTGAATACTTTGATATAGGAAAAGCCTGTGCTTTGGGATATATTTTATTTTTTATAATATTCCTTTTAGCAATGTTTCAAAGACGATTAAAGAAATCTTAAAATTTATAAAATTATTTCCAGCGGTTTTCGTATTCTTCAACTGCTTTTGCAGCTTCTTCCTCCGAATACTTATATTCAGAAAGGCTAATCATAATCCGTCCTTCGGATTCTTCCATTAGTTTTTTCTTAATTTTATATGGATAAGTCTCATTGCCTTGCATATTACCGGCATGGATTTCTCGAATGATATCATCAACATACATTTGAGCATATTCAGGAATTTTTGGATGTCTTTTTATGTATTCAGGCAAGGGCATATTTTCTCTATAACGATTTCCGCTTGCAGACGTCAAAAGAAAATTTCCAATTGTATTAATCCCACCCCTTGATTGAGGTGTTACGTGTTCTATAGAACCTGTGGAAGCTATAAAAAGCCTTCTCGCGATTTCTATTTGTTTTCGCTTTGAATATTTGACCACAAATGCATTTCTACTACTTTCTGAAGTCGGAAGAAATAATGCTTTGTTTTTTATATTATTAAAAATTTCTCGCTCATTTTCTTTTGGAATAATCTCCTCTAATGAGTTTAAAAATGTTTTACGTTTAAAGCAGTCTTGCTTAGAATTACTCAAGATAATCTGTCTACATCTCGTAGTTTTTTCCCTTACTTTCATCGCTGTCTGCGGTGAAAGCTTGCGAGTAAGCATATCCACATCATCTAAGACTTCCATTTCCTCAAGTTTTAATTTCATAAGACAATTCATTTTTATCATCTGTAGACAGTTTTGAAGATTATCATCGGGATTAAACCGAATGAAGTCTTTAAAAATTGCGTAGATTGATTTCTCTACTGGCAACATGTTTTTCTGGTACGGCGCTAATAGCTCAACTGCATCCGAAGCTGTTTTACACCTGGCAAGATTTTTCTCGAAACCTTTAATATTATCTGTAGAAATAATTTTAATTCCTCTATAAGGACAAGTGATGTTTTTTAAACGCCGTAAAGCTCTACCAGCAGAAGTTTTGCCCTCATGTGGAATGTCATAATAATACTTCAAATAGTTTTGGGATGTAAATCTTTTTGGTTTCTTAGATTGCATAAAATATCTTTTTTAGGATGCTATTCAGTACTCTCATGATAGCAGATTAATAGTTTTATCGCAAGTTCGATGTATTACGAAATTTTTATTCAATATAAAAATAGCACCATTATCGCATATAAAATATTACAAAATAACCCTATTATACTTATATAAATTAATTGATTGGCTAAAAAATGAGAAAAAAATTATCAATAAGGGGGAATGGTTGGCTTTTAAGTATCCCCAAAACAATAATTAAAATGTTAGGCGTTAGTCCTGAAACATCAAAGCTTATTTTTAAGATTAAAAATAAAACTTTATATATTAGAGAAATAAGCCCAGACAATCCTGATTGCACTAAATATTTAGTCCGGAGTTTTAGTCGTCAAAATTCAGGTTGGGGCTTTTATATGCCTAATTCCATTTTAGAGCTTTTAGATATCAACCCAGAGGTAGATTTAGTAAATCTTGAGATGGAAGATACAGTACTGATTATTAGAAAATTAGAGAAGGTTTAGTGTTGGTGAAAAATTTTGTATTTTATTGTAAATCCTATATAAAAGATTTAAAGCCTGTTACCTCCTTAGTTAAGAGCTTTAATAAATACAATGTTGAAAATATTCACATGTATATTAGTATTCCAGAATCCGATTTTGAAGCGTTTAAACAATTTAATAGTGAAAATATAACCGTCATAAAAGATGAGGATTACGCATCATCATATCTTGTGGAAAAAAACATAGGAAGATTCAGTGCCGGCTATATTAATCAAGAAATTTGTAAATTATCGTTCTGGGAATCAAATTTTGCGCTTAATTATTTATGTATAGACTCTGATGCTTGTTTTATAAGAGATTTTAAATATGATGATTTTATGTATTCAGAAACAGTTCCTTATACAATTTTAGTTATGGATAAGGATTTATCTGTAGAAAGATATTATAGAAAGTTTTGGAAATTTAGAATAGAAAATATTAAAAAGATTTACGAAGAAATAGGGCTCGATGATAAAAGATATCGTTCAAGTCATGGAATGACAGTTTTGAATTCAAAAGTATTAGAATCATTGAAAAATGACTTCATGCAAAGTAAAAATTATTCATATAAAGATTTAATAGAAATTGCTCCTTTTGAATTTACTTGGTATAACGCTTGGTTTCAAAAATGTAAATTAGTAGAAGAATTTGCCGTTGAGCCTTTCTTTAAGACTTTTCATTGCAAAATAGAGTATAAGTTATCAAAAATGAAGAATAATAAACTAGATGACTATGCATCGTCTTACGTTGGAATTGTTATTAATAGTAATTGGGGTCGTAATTCTACAACGTACAAAAATCCTAATTTTATAGAAAAATTTATTTATTTCCTTTTAAAGAGATTTTAAATTTATTAATTTACATTTAAGGCTTCTTGCCAAGAATGAGCAGCCTTATATGAGCTTCTCACTAGAGGATCTATTTGATAATTAGTAAACCCAATTTTTTCAGCAAGCTCCCTTAATTGTGCAAATTCCTCTAAAGTATAGTATTTTTCTACGGGCAAATGAGCTTTTGAGGGCTGGATATATTGTCCTATTGTTATAATATCAACACCGATGCTTTTAAGATCAATAAGCGTTTCTTCGATTTCGTTTATTTTTTCTCCCAAGCCAACCATCAATCCTGATTTTGTGATTATATTGGAATTCTCTTTTATATATTTTAGAACATGAATTGAATTTTCATAACTTCCCTGCGGTCGCGCAGTCTTAAAAAGTGATTTTACAGTTTCGATATTATGATTAAATACGTCAGGATTGGCCTCTATTATTAAATCAAGAGCTTCATTCTTAGCTTTAAAATCAGGAGTTAGAATTTCAATTTTAGCATCAGAAATTTTTCTTATTTCATCAATACAATTTTTAAAATGTTCTGCACCGCCATCAAATAAATCATCGCGGGTGACTGATGTTATGACAGAATATTTTAATCCTAATTCTTTTATGGCTTCTGCAACGTGTCTAGGCTCGTTAACATCCAAAGGTTCTGGCCGTGCAGTACCAATATTACAGTAACGACAATTTCGCGTACAAACATTCCCCATTATTAAGAATGTAGCAGTGTTTCTTGAATAGCATTCACTCTTATTCGGACAACGAGCACCCTCACAAACGGTATTCAAACATTTTGTTTTCAATATTTTGCGAACTATTTTAGTTTTTTCTGTATCAATAATAGGTCTTTTTAAATAATCTGGAAGTCTTTGCATCATCTTATTTTTCCATTTTTAATTCTTAATTTTCAGCTTTATAAATTGGCATAAAAACCTTCACACAAAAGCCACATTCTTCGTTAGAAAAAAGCCTAATTTCTCCGCCCATCGCTTCTATTAGTCCTTTTACAATGTATAAGCCCAAACCTGTGCCCCGAGTTGTGCGAGTTGTAGAATCATCGACCCTAGTAAATTTATCAAACAATGTCTTGAGCTTTTCTCTAGGAATAATATCGTAATCATTTTTTACGCTTATAATTAGTCTTTCCTCGTTTATCTCATAATCTAAGAGAATCGGAGCGCCTTCTTTACTATATTTAATAGCGTTTTCAATCAAATTTACAAAAACTTGTTCTATTCTATCGTTATCCGCAAGAACTTCTATATCGCAGTTTGCAATATTATTTTGTATTTCCTTATTGGAATCGTTTTTGACAAGCATAATGGAATTTTCGATAATAGAGCTTATTGAAATCGGTCGAGTTTCAAAATTGAGCCTGTTTCCTTCAATATCAGGGATTACGAGTAAATCTTCTATCATACGCTTTAAGCGTTCAGCTTGTCTTTTTATTACCCTTAAAGACTTTTGTTTTGTATCTTCATCAATTTCAATATCTTGTCTCAAAAGCCTTGATGTGTATCCTTGAATACTAGTAAGCGGAGTTCTAAATTCATGACTTACAGTATCAATCATATTTGAACGAAACTCATTCAATTGTCGAAGCTCTTTGTTCTTCTTTTTAAGCTTGATATCAGATTTATGAATCTGTAAAATCATCTTATTAAACTCATTTGCGAGGAAAACAAGCTCAAAAGGTGTAAAAATATTAGTTAAGAGTCGAATTCGTCTACTGTAGTTTCCTTTTGATACTGCAATAATTGCCTTGAAAAGCTGGCGGATATTGATATATAGGTAAGATGTGTATAAGCCTATTACAAAGAACACAGTAAGCGCGGTTAATATAATCGAAAGCAATATTTTATCACGGTTATAGTCTATTGCATTCTTAGTTACATCTTCTGTTGTATTAACTATAATTGTTATATTTGGTTTTGTTTTTTTATGATAAGCAAGAGGCTGGTTTTTAATCTTTCCATAAATGATGGTTTTATCAATTTGTAAATTTTGCGGTAATTGCTCAATGCTACTTTTAAAAATATCTTCTTCGTAGTTAATAGAAGCAACCAATCGATTATCTTCCCCTGCAAGTACATATATTTGGCGTTTGTCTTGTTCAAGAGTTTTAAATAAATTTTCTTTTAGATTTTTCATATCAAGGACTGCAATTAGGATTTCATTATTTTTAAGCTCCTTTGAAAAAATCGAATAATCATTTGTTAGCTTATATTTATCATATTTTGAGAGTTCATTAGATTTTATTATCTCTAATTCTTTATAAAATGGCATATTCTTAATAATTGTATTTAAATATTCATTAGCTTTTTCAGGAGAATTATAATATTCTAACGTCGCACTAATTTGATTAAGCTCATTATCGATTGAATGTTGAAAAACATCGACTTCTTCTGAGACAATATTTGCAATCATTACAGCTGCGTCTCTAAGCTGAGCACGATTTGATTGCTGATTGACGTTATTAATAATAATACCGCTAATGGTCATAGGAATAATTATCGCGAAAAAAATTACGATAATTAATTGTTCTGCTATTTTTAATCTTCTTTTACTAAAAAAATTAGCCATTTATAACTTTCAACTTTCCACTTTTCAACCTTCCATGAGAGTATTACCCCCCAAATGGAGTTAATTTATATCCAACATTCGTTACAGTATGAAGATATCTCGGATTCTTGGTATCAGGCTCAATCTTATTTCTTAGTCCTCCGACGTGAACCCTTAACATTCGAACGTCCTCATCCCTATCATAGCCCCAGACTTCTTCCAGGAGAGTTGCTAAAGTGACAGCTTTGTTGAAATGTTGCATCAGGCAATATAAAATCTCAAATTCAGTTGGTGTAAGCTTAACCTTTTTATTCAAGATAATACATTCTAATGTATCAGGTAGAATTTCTATTTCTCCAGCTTCCAAGATTTCTGTAGAACCTAAAGTTTCTATTTGTGGTTCAGTTCTTCGTAGCAAAACTCTTATTCTTAATAAAACTTCTTGAATATCAAAAGGTTTTACCAAATAATCATCCGCACCGCTATCAAAACCCGTTGTTTTATCCCCAATAGTACCTTTTGCAGTTAGCATTAAAATCGGAACATTTATTTTTGCTTGACGAATATTTTTACAAACTTCAAAACCATTCATCTTTGGCATCATTACATCTAGAAGAATCAAATCATATTTATTATTTAATGCTTTTGTTAATCCTTCCATGCCATCAGAAGCAGTGTCCACAAAATAACCACTTGAAGCGATATCAAACTCAAGTAAATCTCTTATTTCTGTATCGTCATCAACAATTAAAATTCTTTTTTTCTCTGCCATAGATACACCTCAAATCCTTAATTGTATTTTAATTTAATAATGCACTCTTTGCAAGTTTCTATTTAGTTTTGAAATTATATTTAAAAAAATAATTACAAGTTTAATAATTCACCCGAAGCAAAATGTTAAGTTTTGTAATATAGGAAAATTAAATTATTATTGAATTCTAGCGTTTGTTGTAAAAATTTTTTTAATTTTATTAAAGTTTTTTTTAAACTTGCCGTAATAATGAATATAAGGAGTATTATTATGTCTGAGAAACGAAGAATTATTGATGAAACAAACTATAGACAGAATATGCCTACGCAACAAGGGCCATCTGCTATTGGAAAAGGTGGTGATCCCTTATTCATGAATATAAGAGCAACAAAAGCTCAATTAGAAGATTTATTAGAAGAAACTACAACTATTCAGGATTGGATACAGCGAGAGACCTGTAATAATGTAGCTTTGAGCTGTTTAGATAATGAAAATTTAAAAGATATTTATCAAGAAATTAAAAACGGATTTGGGGAGTTTGGTCCGCTGATTTTAATGGGTTATAAAACACCACAAGGCGTAGAAATACCACGCATGAAAGTTTTGAGCAAGGAGGGCGAGGTTATAAAGGTATTAACAGGGCCAATGGTATATGAGGAACTAAATAAGAGGGCAATAGCATATAAAAACATTCAACAAAATTATGAAGTCCTTGATTTACCTATTGAGCAGAATGAGGGTGTAATTGCTGATTATACTGAGCCTATAAAAGATTATAAATAATATTAATTTCCTTTTTTCAATATAATTCCGTTTAATTTACAAAAAGAAGTTAAGATATTTAAGTCATCTTTAATTTCTTTTTGTAAAGCGGAATTTTCTGAAACAATTGGAACATTTTTTGCGTTTTGGAACATTTTAAGCGCTTGTTTAATATAATTTCCCCTCTGTGAAGTCTTAGGAAGAGCTAATTCCTGATACAATTTTGCGCACTGTAAATATGCTTTGACCAAGATAAATTGCAGATCAAACTGTTTCGCAATTACAATTGTTCTTTCTAAATAAACTTTTGAAGATTCAAAATCCTGTTTTGCTAAATATATTTCACCAATAAGTTTGTTGAACATTGCTATAAAATAATAATTGTTTATATTTGAGCCTTGTGCTATATCTAAAGATTTTGTTGCGATATCTAGAGCAAATTGAGTTCCGTTAGTAATTAGTTTTATTTCTGCTATCAAATACCAAGATAATAGCACTCCTGTTGCAATTTTTTCTTTTGCAAAATAAGAGACTTGTTCTTCTAATATTTCAAGAGCCCTTTTACTTTGGTTATTACTTTTTAAAATTTTTGCAAGTAAAGTCTTTAAAATATTTTTTGTAAAATTATCATTCACATTATTAGCATACGCTGCCACATTAAATAACTCTGAATGTAGCGTGTTATAGTCATTCATGAAAAATTTATTTAAAATATCAATAAAATTCCACCTAGAGACAATGAAACTATCCATTGAATCAAGAGTGTATTCATTCAAGATATCATCCAAGATTTTATTTGAAAGCTTGACATCGCCTTTAATAGTATTCGCAAGAGCAAGTAATAAATTTGTACGACAAATCAAAGACGGATCAGTTGTTTGATTTTTATCAAGGATATTATATATATTTTTAATGGTATCAAAAGCTTTATTATCACCCTGAAATACAAGAGCTTCAGCGTAATCAAAATAAACATTCAACCAAGTTTTAAACAAATCTTTTATCGAAATTTGTGGTGTATCTTTTCCTCTTGAAAGATTTTTTTCTAAATTATTTAATAGTTCAGTCTCAACTAAATTAATTAATTGTCCATAATTGCCAAGTCTTAATAGCGGTGTTGCAAGTTTAGTTTTTATCAATATTTTTTCAAAACTTTTCTCATCAGGAACCTTATTAAGTACATTTTCTACACATTCGATTGCGCCACAATAATTTCCAGATTTCATTGCACAAGAGGCGATATATCCAAGAATTTCAATTTGCTCAGCAACATTATTTTCATCTATCATTGCCGAAGCTTTTTGTAGATATTCCAGAGCTAGAACATGGTCAATAGGTTCTAAAAGCTTTCCTACACGTGTATAAATATTTTTTTTGACGTGTTGATGAAACTCGGTATTTTTATTTTCTATAAGTTTTAAAGCTTGTTTTTGAGTAATTATATAAAGTCCGATATCACCAATATAAGTTGCATGCTTCATTAATAAAGTCCAAATACCAAACGCCTCATCATAATTATTTAATTTTTGCACTATATATGCTAAAAGCGCAACTGATGAATGCTTATAAATACTCATAATCTCATATAGAGCATTTATAACTTCCTCAAAATATTCATCGTCCTTAACTTTTGCAACAATAATTTTCCAAATATCAAAAGTTTTAAATTCAAAAGAAAGATTATTAAGCTGAGTAATAAATCCTCTTGTAATAAGAAATTCAATAATGTTTTCAAATTCTTGCAAAGAAATATTATTATAATTTTCTAATATCGCAGGATGGAATTTTACACCTAAAACTGACATTGCAATAAGCATTTTATAAGCTAATAAATGCTCTTGTTTTAAAATATTTAATCTATAGTCTATAATTGTATCTAATGAATTATAGCTAATATTTTTTAAATTATTTCGTTTAATATCATCATTTAAGAACACCATTTGCTCAATTATTGAAGGATTTCCTCCCGAAAGCTTGATTGTAAGATTAATAAAATCTTTTCCAAATCTAAACTCTGTATATTGTTTCAAGAATGTTTCGACTTGGGCTGGTGTAAATGGCGCAATATTTAAATCTAAATAATTTTCTCCAGTTAGTTTCTTTGAAGAAACTATTCCCATGCCAGGTTTTGAGGACATAGATAAAATTATAAATTTACTTTTTTCAATAATTAAATCTTCTTCAAGAAGTTCTTTAATAAAATCAAAAGACATTCCATCAATATAATCAAAATTATCAATTATAAAAATAACTTTTGTCTTTTCAACTATTGTTAATAAAACTTTTTTTATTATTGAAAACATTTTCGCTTTATTAAAATAAATGTTTTCATATTTATCTAAATTTTCAGGATATAAAAAATTAAGCAAATCTAATATTTCATTATTATTAAGACTTGGAAAATCTTGCTTGAAAAATTTTAATGAATTTTTCTTTAACTGAAGTGTATCTGGACAAAAATTATTAATATTAAAAAATGTTAATAATAAATCCTGAAAATACCCAAAAGGAGATAATTGCGACGTTTGAGTACAAGTTCCCATAAGCCAAATAAGCTTGGCATTTTTTAGTTCTGATATAACATGTCTTAATACTAGATTTTTACCACAACCGCTTTCACCCGCAAGTGTTATAATCCTTGAATCCGCATTTTTAATGCCATCTATTAATTTTGCTTTTACTTTCTGTTGAGAATTCATTGATGCAAAATGCATCGGATGAAATAAATCTTTTTGCTCCTCATTAGAAATAAACTCAATTTTACATTTTCTACAGAATTTAGCATCTGGCAAATTTGCAGAATTACATTCTGAACAAATCTTTAATAATACCTTGCCACATTTTGAACAATTTGCAGATGTAATCAAATTGTATGTACCACAGTCTCTACATACAGTAGCTATCTTTGAACCACAATATTCACACTTTAAAGAATTATTCTCTATTTCTTTTTTACATCTGGGACAGAGCATTTATATCATAATCTCCCAACGAATCAATAATAAGTATCAATATATCAACAACACTTTCTTTTGTTATGCTAAGATTCTCAGCAATTTCATCTATTGAAAGCTTTTTATTATATTTTAAATTAACTATTGAGAAAATATTGTATTGAGGGTATTTTTTATCAAGCTTAATCAATGTTTCTCTAATTTCATCCTCATCAACAATTATTTCAGCAGGTTCATAATTAAAGCATTCAAAATTTGTTTTCGTTAGAGTCAAATCCTCAACTGGAGTACTGATAGCACCATCATTTTCTAACAAGTCTGAATGATTAATTTCTTCCAATGTTTCATCTTCAAATGCTATTAATTCTTCTGAATTATCTATTTCTGGCATTTCAATAGATAAATCTTCATCTAATAAATCATCAGATTGAACTAATAATTCTTCAAATTTTTCTTCGTTTGTTTCTTCTTCCAAATTTGTAGACTCTATTGCTTGCTCAGAATTAGGTACGCCATTAATCATCATATCTACAAGATCTTTATTAACCTTCTCTTGTACCATAGAATTATCTTCTTCTGCGTTTTCTATAATAGATTTTTCTTCTAATACTGTTTCCTCGATAATTTCTTCTATTTCTTCGTCAGTTTCAGGCTCATCAATAAGAATTACATCCTCTGAGTTTTCTAAAAGTTCTTCTTCTAATATAAAATTGGAATCTTCAGAATTATTCTCATCTAATACAATAATTGAATCTAATTCTTCATCTTTTACATTAAGTTCCTCTTCAATAGGCAAATTTTGCTCAAGAGAAGGCTCCTCAATCTTTAGTTCTAAATTATTAGTTTCAATAATTACTGGCTCAGCTTTTGCCAATACAGGTTGTTGAACAACAGTTTTTTGTTCTGGATTAGCAATTATTGTTGATGAAATTGTTCTATGCTTTGAATTCACATTAAAATTCATTTTTTTAGGTACAGTCACGATAGATACCGCAATTACTTTTTGTAAATATTCACTAATTACAGAATCATTATTTATTGTTCCAAAAACTATTTTTGAACGCTCATAAACATCATTTGCAATATCCTCCAATAAGACTTCTAAGCCAGGATATTTTCTATGAGCTTTAATTAATGAAATGATTAAATCGTAGTATTTTTTTTCCATGATATCTCTTCTTCTTTTTCTATAAACGAATTACCAATGTTGGGTTGCTTGATGCATTTGCAAAAGAGCTGATATTAGTTTTTAAATTAATATCTAACGCTTGCTTAACAGTTTTCATAATAGTATCATCTACTAACTTTTCTCCACTGGAAGCCGTAATATCTTTTACTATAAACTTACTATTAACACTATCAAATTCTAACTCTAAAGTTATTTTATTAGTTATTGGAGGCCTGCTAAGAAGTAATAATTCGGTTTTCAAATTTAATTGAATTATCTTACCTAGCTTTGTAAAATACCTTTTTGCGGAACTATTAGATAAATAACTTGCAGGAACCTCCCAATTAACAGAAAGATTTGATATTAAAACAGAAGCATCTAAATTTTTCTCTATTGTTGGAATTGATACAGCATTTCCTTCTTCCGTTTCTTCAATGCTAGGAACATTTTCAACTGTCTCATTCGGCATTGCAACTTCTTCCTTCACCACTGGCTCTGATTTAGGTAGCTGTTTCGCAACTTTTGGCTTATCACCCTCTATTAATGAAGTTATCGTATTCCCCATCTTAAAGTATCCAAAAACTCCTAACCCTACTATTATGACAAATAATAAAGGTCCCATTTTATTAGATTTTTTCGAAACTTCTGGTATGAAATTTTCTTCTATAGTATTGTTAGATTCTGTAGAATCTTCAAATAATTGCTCTATTTGAGATGTATCATTTTCTTCAATCTCATTTTCTTGAGCCACTACAGTAACTTTTTCTTCAGATTCTTCAATTTCTTCAATTTCGCCTAAATAATCTGCTTTATCTTCATCGTCAAGCATTTCTTGTAAAATTTCTTGAGATGAGATTTCTTCCGATATAGCTTGGTTTTCAGGTTCTTCTACCTCAATTTCTGTAATTTCATCTTCTAATTCTAATAAAACCTCTTCATCATTAACGATTTCAGCTTCTTCATTATTTATATCATCAGCCTGACCAGAAGCTTCCTCTAGGTCAATCACAGAATCTGACACATCCTCGACCTCTTCATTATCAACATCGTCAACTGTTTCATATTCAGTAATCAATTCTTCTTGTTCTTCCATTATTAAATCATCGTCAGAAACTGAATTGATATGAAAGTCATTCGTCTCTTCTAATAGCAAATCTTCACTAAATAATTCGTCTTTCACATCTAATTCATCAGGCTCAGGCAATGTTAATTCATTTTCATTAGAAATACCATCTATACTAATATCATCAGCTTCAACTAGTAATAATTTTTCACCTTCTGAACTTTCTTCTAAATCTAAAGCTACAGGTGATAATTCTTCGATATTATTTTCGACAATTTCTTCTCGATTGTCTTCCGATGAAATATTACTTAATAATATCTCAGTTGAAAGAGCCTTTGTGAAAAGCTCTCTGCAATAGCGAGAGGAAAGCAATGTCCTATAAAAATCATCCCTATCCTCTAATTTACCATCTAAAAATTCTATAATTTGAATATTGATATCGTCAGGGATTTCATCCGCGTTTAATTCAACCAATAATGGCTCTACATCATAGAATGATGACAAGTCATCCTCATTAAATATATAGTAACCATCAGCTTCTTTTGTTTTATCAACATTTTCAGGTAATACAAACCCAGTTACTAAAGCTTCTGATAAATCAGAATTGAGTTTGATAAACATATATGCTACAGGAAGAATATTTCTTTCAAAATGTTCTTTTGGTATACAAAGGGTATCACCTTCAAAATATAATCGTGTATCAATATATGAATTGCGGATATAAATATCAGAAATGTTAATATCACTTAATATAACTTCAAATTTATGTAATGCAGAGTCAACGTCTACATCCATATCTGCAAAATATTTTTTTGCTATATTTGCAACAAGGGCGCTTGCAACAGCTCGATTTCTTATATCAGGGTTTTTTATAGCATTGCAAATCATTTGTGCTTCTTTGATTTCAGTCTCTTCTATTAAAAATCTATCAGTATTCACTTATACACTCTCCCTCATTATGTGCTTATCATACCATATATTTTAATTAAATACTAGGTATTTAATAATTTATTTTGACTTTATTTTTTTTATAATTAAACCA
>JAEIGA010002333.1_pt1 | contig 30298 bp, 22 predicted proteins | sample 9270691 | NCBI WGS metagenome assembly JAEIGA01 (sample SAMN17057246, study PRJNA624740) | gut metagenome | biome: biome; isolation source: fecal sample | host: Bos grunniens | place: China: Xizang | collected 2019
ATTAAATCGATTTTTTCAAGAGTTTCCTTTGTTGTTGTGCCCTTTGGATTGTTACCACCTGCACCATTGAGAAGAATGTCGCAAGTACCAAGCTTTTCGTTGATAATTTCTCTTGCCTTTTCCATACTCTCTTTTTCAAGAACGTTACAGCCTACTGCAATAGCAACGCCACCGTCAGCATTGATTTCATCAGCAACTGTCTGTGCTGCTGCTTCATTCAAGTCAAGAACAGCAACCTTAACACCCTGCTTTGCAAGTGCTTTTGCGAAATCACCACAAAGAACACCGCCACCACCGGTAATAACAGCTACTCTGCCTTTTAAATTCTCGTGTACCATTTTATTTGCTTCCTTTCTCAACTGCTTCGAACAAGCCGTTAATATATGTAGCACCAAGTGCTCTGTCGAAAAGACCGTAGCCAGGCTTTCCTGTTTCGCCCCAAATCATTCTACCGTGGTCAGGACGAACATAACCGTCAAAGCCTGTATCAACAAGTGCCTTAACAACCTCATACATATCAAGACTACCACAATCTGAAAGGTGACCGCTTTCTTCAAAGCTTCCGTCTTCCATAATAAGAATATTTCTGATATGCATAAATGCAATTCTGTTCATTGCACTGTATTTTCTAATCATTTTTACAACGTCATTTGATTTTGCACATCCTAATGAGCCTGTGCAAAGGCAAAGGCTGTTAGCCTCACTATCAACAAGCTTTAACATTCTGTCAATGTTTTCCTCGCAAGTGATAATTCTTGGAATACCAAAGATTGGGTATGGTGGGTCATCAGGATGAATTGCCATTTTAACTCCACATTCTTCAGCAACAGGAATAACCTTCTTAAGGAATTTCTCAAGATTTTTCCAAAGACCTTCCTCACCAAGCTCACCGTAAGCAGAAATCAATTCTCTTACCTCTTCCTGAGAATAGCTTGAATCCCAACCTGGAAGATGAATATCATCCTTAAGTGGGTCAAGACCCTTCATCTGCTCCCAATACATAACAAGACTTGTTGAGCCGTCCTCTGCTTCCTTATCAAGCTGTGTACGAGTCCAGTCGAAAACAGGCATAAAGTTATAAGTTACGCACTTAACACCATATTTTGCACAACGACGGATATTTTCACAATAAACCTCTAAAAGCTCGTCCACATTATCTCTGCCAAGCTTAATATTTTCGTGTACAGGGATTGATTCAACAACGTCGAAAATGAGACCATTTTCTTCACACTGCTTAACCAATTTTTCGATTGACTCCTCTGGCCAAACCTCACCTGGTTTTACATCATAAACGGCACTTACTATGCTTTTCATATTTGGAATCTGACGAATATACTGTAATGAGATTGGGTCAGTTTCGCCATACCAACGGAAAGACATTTTCATAATATTTTTCCTCCTTATATTACTAACATTATTTTATCATTGAAAAAAATATGGTTAAATGTAATATTTTTAGTTTTTATGGGATAATTTTATTGCTCATCAGGAAAATTGCTATCGTCTTCCCAATATGCAACGTCAAATTCGTCTTTTTCAGGGTCATAAACGTCCCAAAGCTCGTGCTCAAACACCTCAGGCTGTGCAGGACATTCTGCAACTGCCTCAACCTTCATTCCTCTTGACCAGATTGACGGGTCAATACGGATAGTATATCCACAGCAGGACGGAGTCAACCACTCGTGCATTGGCGCTTCAGGAAGTGCATAAGTCTGCATAAGTGACATAATAACACCACCATGAGTGATAACTGCAGTGCTGTTTGCACCTGCCTTTATAACGCCATCAACGATTTTTTCAAAGCAAGCACAAATTCTGTAATTAAATCTCACCTGACTGTCACCAAATGGTGCTGCCTTGTTAGGATTTGACCCACTGAGCCATTCAGGGAAATCAGGGTCGTCCTGTAACTCCTCTGCAGTTTTACCCTCAAATTCACCGAAATCATATTCTCGTAAATCATCAAGGATTATTGGGTTTTTGTCAGGGTAAATTGTTTGGGCTGTTTCAATACATCTTTTTAACGGACTTGAAAATACAGCGTCAACCTCAGGATAAGTACCGTAATTTTCCATAATATCCTTAAGCTGTGCCATACCCTCCTCACAGACAGGCTCATCTGTGTGACCGATATATCGTCCTTCAAGGTTACCCTTTGTAACAGCGTGACGAATTAAATGAATTTGGTAAGTTTTCATATTTTATCTCCCGAAAATTTGTAAATTAACACAATATACAAATTGTTGAATATGTTATATAATCTTTATACTTTGAGTATAAGAGGTAATTTTATGAGTACATCTGTTTCATCAAGACTTGTGTCATTAAGAAAAGAAAAGAATTTAAGCCAGAAGGAAGCTGCGGTTGAATTGGGCGTTTCGCAGGCTCTCCTTTCTCATTACGAAAAAGGCATCCGTGAATGTGGCCTTGACTTTCTCTGCCGTGCATCAGCATTTTACGATGTGAGTACCGATTATCTTTTAGGTCTTACTGATAACAAAATGATGTCCGATGCACTTTTCGTTGAACACGAAATTCCACAGGATAGTGAAGCCAGAATGAGTACGGTTTTCCGTTCATCAGTTTATATGCAGGAGCGTCTTGGAGTTTACGGAAGAAACTATTCCTCAAAAATCAGAAGCATTTACATACTCACAATTTACAAGGTGTATCTTCACGCTCTTCGTCAGGGTGCAATTCCCAATCACGAAAACGCTAAAAAAGAATTGGCTCCATTTATTACAACAAATCTTATTGACCACGTTATAAATTCACTCGTTTTTGAAGGTGATAACAAGCCTAAACGAAGTGAGCAGTTGCCAAAATCCATGGAAACAATTATAAACGAGGCAACACGACTCATTAACAGAGAAATTGCAAGAATGTATAATTACTCTATAAAAGACTCAAAGTAATTCCTTGTAAATAAGGCTCTTTTTGATTCCTGTTTCTGCTGCAACGGTTTTTGCAGCCTCATTTACGCTCATACCCTTATCAACTAACTCTTTAGCTATTTCAACAGCCTGTTCCAATGTGACAGGTTGTTTTTCTTTTGTCTTTTCCTGACCTGCAAGAATAAGAACATATTCTCCACGTGGATTTTCCACATCAAAGAAATCAATAGCACCCTTAAGGCTTGTCCTCATTACAGTTTCGTGAATTTTAGTAAGCTCTTTTACAATAGCAATTTCACGGTCACCAAAATATGAATACATATCCTTAAGTGTTGCTTTAAGCTTATGAGGAGCTTCGTAGAAAATCATTGTTCTTGTTTCATTTTTAAGCTCTTCAAGATGCTCTTTTCTACTTGGCTTATTTGTACTTAAAAAGCCCTCAAATGTAAAACGACCACTTTCCATTCCACTTATTGCAAGTGCTGTTGCAAATGCAGTTGGTCCCGGTACAGACTCAACAGGAATTCCCTTTTCGTGGCAAAGATACACAAGGTCTTGTCCAGGGTCAGAAATACAAGGCATTCCTGCATCAGTTACTATTGCACAGGTTTCACCGTTTAAGATTCGTGAAGCAATTATTTCTCCTCGTTCACGACGATTGTGCTCATAATAGCTGATAAGTGGCTTTTTTATATCGAAAAAATTAAGTAATTTCTGTGTAACTCTTGTATCCTCTGCTGCGATAAAATCAACAGAAGTAAGAGTTTCTTTTGCTCTCGGAGAAAAATCTGACAGGTTACCTATAGGTGTTCCGACAACATAAAGCTTACCTATCATTTCAATTCTCCTTTCTGTATTTTTCGGTAATTCTTAACATCTCTTCTGTTAATGTACCGTCATTATTATATGCAACAAGGTTACCCTCAACCTTTAAGCCATTTTTAGCACCACGCTTGCCTTCAATAAGCACAAGCCAAGGCTGTGTGTCACCTTTTTTTGACACGAATTTAAGAGTTTTCGGCTCAATTCCGTTTGCTCTCATCCCGTACATTGCATCAAATACTCTTTCAGGTCTGTGGCAGATACAAAGCTTACCACCAAATCGCAAAAGACGTGCAGCGCTTTTTGCAATATCATCCATATTACAAAGGGTTTCGTGACGTGCAATAGTTGCAAAGTCCTCTTCATTTTTAATTCCACCATTTTCGATTTTATACGGTGGATTCATTGTTACCAAATCAAAGCTTCCCGGCTTTAAATCTGATATATCCTTTAAATCTCTGTTTAAAACATTGATTTTGTCTGTATTGTTAAGCGTAAGTGACCTGTTCATCTGGTCACAACCGTTTTCCTGAATTTCGATTGCTGTAATCTCGGCACATTTTCCGTCACGAAGCCAGAGAAAAGGGATAATTCCACAGCCCGAGCCGAAATCACAAGCAATATCGTTTCTCTTAGGATTAGCAAAATCTGCAAGTAACATTGCATCTGTACCGAATGTGTGCTGCTTTGACACAACAACACCGATACCTTCGCCTAAATCCTCAATATGTTCACCATCAAAAAGCGTAATTTTATCAGTCAACATAAATATCCTCAACATCATCCATACTTCTGATAGTTGTTATCATAAGTGAAAGTGAATCATCATTTTTAGGGAAAACAAGCATCTTGATAACTGATGTATCTTTTCTATGCTTGAATTTCAAGTCCTTTGATTCTGTATAAACAACCTCCATTGAGTGGATTTTACCACCACATTGCTTGATTGTTTTTGTAATATCAGGAATCTGCGCACCAACATCCTTAATTTCAACAAAAAGAAGCTTGCCTGTTGAACCACGAACAATAAATCTTTTAAGTGAATTAAGTGTAAGATAAATAACAACAGTGGCAACAAAAGCGCCTGCATAAAAGCCTGCACCAACTGCAATACCGATACAAGCAACAGCCCAAAGAGAAGCAGCAGTTGTAAGACCCTTAACAGAAAAGCCTTCACGAAGAATTGTACCTGCACCCAAGAAACCGATACCACTAAGCACCTGCGCACTCATTCGTGTAACATCGCCTGTCATACCCTGAGTGTCATAAATATACACAGATGTAAGCATTACAAGTGCAGAGCCTACTGCCACAAGAATATGTGTTCTGAAGCCAGCAGGACGATGAGAATGCTCACGCTCATATCCGATAAAACCGCTGAGCAAGGTTGTAATTCCAAGCTTTACAAACGCATCTATAGTAAATCTTACCTGGTCAAATCCCCAAATCCAAAGGGCAACATCCTTAATTGTTTCCCAGATTTCTGCCAATTAGTTCATCTCCTAAAGTAACTGCTGATTGAATCGAGTTACTATTTTCTTACTTTTTTCGTGTAATTGCAGGGACAGAAAGTATAACTGTCCAGATTACCTGATAAAGAATAATCTGTAAAACACCAATCTGTGCAATACCTGACAAGAATGTAAATAACATCATAATTACTGCACCGATAACTGATGCAATAAGGTGAATAAGTCTTGATGAATTAACGAAATTGTTAATAACAAATGTTCCGTGAAGAGCTGAAAGCATTGTCTTGATTCCACCGTCGTGAATAATCATTGCATTGCTACGCTCAGTATATTTTGACTTAACCTTTGTAAACATATCTCCTGCAACAGGGTTAATAATCTTAACAACATTTGCAGGTAACTGAAATTCTCTTTCAAGGAATCTTTCAGTAATATTTGCATCAGATGTTCTGAAGAAAATTGTGATTCCGTCTTTTTCAAGCTCACGCATATATCTTGCGGTTTCTTCATTAGCCTTATACACAACAACAAACATCGCTGCGATTTTGCCTTCAATAGCAAGATAGATAACATTTCTTCCGTGTGACTTGTACTTTTCCTCTAAATCCTTATCAGGAGTTTCAACATTGTGATGTACAAGAAGGTCACGGTTACCAACAAGGACTCTGTGGTTGTGAATCCAACAAGAGCAGCCTAATTTTTCCTCATAAGCCAATGACTCAACAGGAAGTAAAAGTTCACGCTTACCGATGATAACACCATCAAATACCTCTGCTAAAACGCCACCTGAAGCGATAACAACAGATGCAGTATAGAGAATAGCCTCATCAATTCGCATTTTGTGGTATGTTTTCATACCCTCAATATTACAGCCACCCTGCTCGAAAGCATCACAAGCATCAATAACAACACCGTTTGTATTAACAGCATCGTCTACTGCACAGTAGCCATTAATCATCGCACCGTCTTCATTAAGAAGCTTGTTTGTTGCACGAAGATTTATAGCAGACACAAGACCTGCTGAGCAAGGAAGTGTCATAAGAAGTGTTGAAGCAAGAGTGCTGATACAAGCAAAGAAATTGCCTGTTTTAATAAGTGCAATAATTCCAAGCACAAGACCTACAATTGCCATAGCAGGAATTGTAAGCTTACAGATTTTTCCTGTAACCTCTGAAGAGCGTGAAATCTCAACAAATTTCTGTGGAAAATCAATTGGTGCTGAGTATTTGATTTCAGGATTACCCATCATAAGTCCACGTGAAATCTCATTTGCTGTGTCCTCATCTGCAATATTCTGCACACTGTAGCACTCATCAATATCTTCAGTAATAACCTTAAAGTTTTCACTGTCGTTTTTGCAACGTACAAACTCACCTGCAAGCTTCATAATCATAGGAAGCACCGCTGCGCCTGCAGTAATTCTTGCAACTGATTCAATACTGTCTGCAAAGAAAAGACCGAAGAAGCACTGCACAAATCCTGCAATTGCCGAAACTGCAACTACAGTGTCCATATCAAAAATCTTGCTCTTCATATTGTTAATTGCTGTAATAAATGACTTGTAATTTAATCCACAAGCAACTAAAAGGAGAAGAATCTGCACAAGTGCATAAACAAACTCATTGTTACCGTAAAGCTCAAAGTTGCCGTTTTCCATGCCTGCAACCATTGAAAGAATTGACATAAGGAAGCAGATAGCGGAAACAACAATAAGCTTAATGAGGAGCGATTTTTTCTCCATTTCAAAGACCTTTTTAACGGCCTGCTTATCCTTTGGACCAAAATATTCACGTACAACGGAAACCTTTTGTCTTTCGTATCGTCTTCTTACAGGTGGTGACTGTACCTTATCCTTAAATGTTAATCCACCTGCAACAAATTCCTTGACTGCCGCTTTTCTGTTTTCACGAAGCTCTGCCTCTGCCTCTTCCTCAGGCTGTTGGATTATATCCTCGTCATCATCAAAGCCATCAAGCCTAATCTGATTATCAGGCTTTTCAGGGGTTGCAACTCTTGTACCGAAATCGTCCTTAGTCTTTTCCTGCTCAAGCTCATATTCAGCACCGATAATTGTCGGCATACTTCTTATTCCGTCTGTATTCTGATTAGCGTCACCGTTTTTCACAATAAATCCCGGTGTTTCGTATGTTTCAGGAGGTCTTGCATCTCTGATAGCCCTCTGCTCCATAGTATTTTCAAGCTTCTGTACAGGCTTATTAAAGAAATGCTTTCTGTATTTTTCTTCCTCCATAACGCTTGAAGATGTAAGAGGCTGGGCATCACCACTTGTTGTTCTTGTTACCTTATTTCCAAGATTATGAGAAATATTAGGATTATATGCACTACGGACATCAATTTCATTGAACATTCTTGTTTTTTCAATTGAAATCTGACCTGTTACAGACTCAACATCCTCCACAGGCTCTTCATTATCCTCTTCCATAATCAAATCAACGATTTCTGTGGTAAAACCAAGCTGACCGTCGCCCTCAACAGAAACTGCAACGTCATCCGGCTCAAATTTTTCTTCAGCTTTTTCAATCACAAATTCAGGAATTTTTTCTTCTTCCTTTTCAACTACAAGCTCAGGAATTTCATCCTCATCATCGTCATCAAAATCCTGAATTTTTGACAAATCAAAGGTAAAGGATTTTTTCTTCGGTGCTTCCTCTTCAACCTTAACCTCAGGCTTTACGAAAACAATCTCTTCATCCTTATTTTCAGGCTTTTCTCCTGTCAGCTCTGCTAAAAGCAAATCAACATCTACAAGAGAATATTCTTCAGCAGAAGACTCCTCTCTACCTCTTGCTTTTATGTCACTAAGAATCTCATCAATTAAGTTATCTGAAATTTTATCTGCCATAATAAATTCCCCCGAAAAAATTATTGAGCCTCAAAATTTATCTTTTATATGCAAATTCATACATCAGAATTCCACCTGCTACTGAAGCATTAAGAGAATTTATCTGACCCTTCATTTTTAGTGAAACAATAAAATCGCATTTTTCACGGACAATTCTGCTCATTCCGTCACCCTCTGAACCGATAACAAGAATTGCAGCGCCGTCAAGATTTACTGAACGGATATCCTCACCGTCCATATCTGCACCGTAAACCCACATACCCTTTTCCTTAAGCTCATCAAGAGTTGCCGAGAGGTTTGGAACACGTGCAACCTTCATATATTCAAGTGCGCCTGCACTTGTTTTTCCTACTGTATAGTTAAGAGAAGCACTTCTGCGCTTTGGAATAATAATTCCGTGAACACCTGCAGCTTCAGCAGTACGGATAATAGCGCCTAAATTATGAGGGTCTTCAATTCCGTCACAAGCCACAATAAATGGTGGCTCTCCTCTTTCTTCTGCAACTGCTAAAATCTCCTCAACAGTAGCATAATCGTGAGCAGCACAGCTTGCCACAACACCCTGATGATTACTGTGGCCACACATAAAGTCGAGCTTTTTCTTGTCAACTTCTTTTACAACTGCGCCCTTGTCACGACATTGACCGATAATCTTACCAACAGAGCCACTTTTTTCACCACGAAGCACGAAAAGTGTGTCAATCTCACGACCTGATTTTATAAGCTCAGTTACAGCATTTCTGCCTATTATTAAATCCTTCTTTTTTTCTTCATTAAATAAATCCATTTCTGTACTCCTTCGAAAAAAGCATATAATTACGGATGATAGTTTTTTAATGATTTATTATACCAAATAACGCAGAATAATACAAGTGCTAAATCCTTGAAAATAAATAAAATAACAACATACAAATTGAAGATTGTCGGGGAATTAATAGGTATCACGGTAGGTGAGACCAAGACCCCGCCCCACCGAATTACACCATCACCAAAGAGAACGACAAACTATAATTCAACCACAAAAAGTAGGGGACGGTGCCCTCACCGTCCCGCAATTATCAGATATTTAATTTTAGTAATGTGTTACACCGCAACCACAATATTTATTTCCTCCGAAGATTTTCTGGAAGAAGAGTGCAAATTTGAAGAAGAAGTTTGAAATACCTGACTTATGACAGTTACAATCGCAATTCTCTGATGGGTCAGTTACATCTTCGTTGTTATCCTCATTTCCCATATTTTCATTGTTATCTGTGTTAGTATCGTCGTTTTCAACATTTTCTGTAATACCACAATTCTGGCATACACCGTCAACAATATTGTGACCTGTTTTAAGATTCGCCTTTATATCTGTTGCACCACAAACAGTACATTCACCAAGCATTACACCATCTGTTTCACAGGTTACAACAGAAATTGTGTACCAAGTGTAAGTGTGTTCTGTAACAGGTGTATTATAATCTCTATACATATCACTACAAGTAGAACAAGTGTATGATGTGTAACCCATGCTTGTACAAGTTGGAGGCGTTACAGTTGAAATGTAGTTGTGACCTAATGCAGGAATATAATTATCTGTGTATACATCACCGCATGTTGAGCAAGTATATGTTGTATATCCTTGTTCTGTACAGGTAGGTACAGTTATAGTTGATGTATAGTTGTGACCATTTGCACAAGGGTTTGTGGGTGCGAGCTTCTGTGTTTCCTTAACGTGACCACACATTGTGCACTTAAGGACTTTTTCACCATATTCTGTAGCTGTAGCTTCCTTAGTTACAATCCACTTGTAAGCACATTTGCCTGTTGCAGGAATAACTTCTGTTTCTTTTTCGCCACATACTATACAGTTTCTAGCCTTGAGACCATCTTCCTTACATGTAGCAACCTTTTCTACTGCCCATGTGCTCCACTTGTGACCGTCTGCACAAGGATCTTCTGGTTCTGATGGCTTTTCTGTTGGTTCTTCAACTACTTCAGCAGCAACTGTAACCTTAACTGAGTTTACAGCAACTTCAACGTTTGCGAAATCAGCATCTGTAGCTTCAACTACGTCAAATGTAACGTTAGCTTCGCCAGCCTTAACTGCTTCGAATGTCATTGTACAAATTGTGCCTGCCTCAAATGTTGTAGCAGAAGCCATTGTAGCGATACCTGTCTTAACATTAACTGTTGCACCAAGGTCACCACCCCTCATATCAACTGCCTTGAGGACAGATGAATCGTAGTTAGCCTTGATTGTAAGAGTTTCCAGTCCTGATTCTTCTGAAAGAGTAACCCTTACAGTGATTTTGTCACCAACCTTAACATCTGTTTTATCTGCAGAAAGTTTAACTGTGCAACCACTCATTACATATCCACATTTTGAGCATGTCTTTGTTATGTCAACGCCATCATCTTCCCACTCACCAAAGGTGTGTGAACCACCTAATGCTGCTACGATTTCACCCTCGAGTAATTCACCACAAGTTGTACAACATTTACCCTCTAAGCCTGCTTCTGTGCAAGTAGGAGCAATTGATTGCCATTCACCTGCTGTATGACCTGTTACAGGAATTGTTTCTTCATTTAGGTACGCACGACAAGCTGTACATCTTTGATATCTGTATCCTTCGCTTGTACAAGTAGCATTACGACTTATCTGCCACTCACCAGGTTGGTGGTCAATGTATGTATAATCCTTTTCCATTGTGTAACCGCAAGGACAAGTGTAAACACTATAGCCTGCCTTTGAACAAGATGTTGGCTCAACAACCTTGGTTAATGTGTAGTGTCCCTCAGGATTTATGCAGTTATAGTGGATTCTTTCAAAATAATTGTATCTGCCTACACTAACAGCATTCCACTGCTCTTCTGTGCCATTATAGTATAAATCATCTACATTACCAAATGCGGAACTGCCAATACTTGTTATACCACTACCCATAACAACAGTATTTAATTTGTGACACTTGCTAAATGCTTCCATACCAATTGAAACAACATCGCTAGGAATTGTTAATGATGTTAATGAAAGACAGCCATAGAATGTATATTCACCGATTGTTGCAACAGTTTCAGGGATTGTAACCGTCTTTAAATAAACGTTTTTCTGGAAAGCGTAATCCTTAATAATCAATACATTGTTAGGAATCACATATGCTTCATCCTTTTTCCCTTCAGGATATTTAAGCAAAGCAATCATATTATTTGAGAATAAAACACCATCAATTGACTTAAATGTTTCATTATTTTCATCAACATTGATTTCTGCTAATGAATTACAATCTCTGAAAGCTGTTTCGCTGATTAAATTCACATCTTTGTGAATTGTAACACGTTCAAGCTTGTTATAATTACAAAAAGCGTAGTCCTCTATTGATGCTATATTTTCAGGAATTACAAGGTCAGTAACAAGCTCGCCGTTTAAATATAAATTTTCAGCATAATATAAAGGATTTGAATCATTAGAGTCAAAAGCTATTTTACACCAACTGCTTAAATCGCTGATATAAACATTTTCAAGGGCAGGGCATACACTGAAAGCCGAACTATGAATGCTTGAAACTCCTTTTCCGATTGTAACATTCTTAAGAGATGAACAACCCACGAAACAATCATAATGAATAGTTTTTACACTATCAGGAATTACAACATCAGTAAGTGCTACACAATTTCGAAATGCATAATCGTCAATATAAGTTACACTATCAGGAATAACTACACTTGCGAGACTTGTGCAACCATAAAACACTCCACTTGCAATTGAAGTTATACCATCAGGAAGGGAAATACTATTAAGACTTTCACAATAAGCAAATGCTTCCCTACCTATCGAGGTCACACTATCAGGAACAGTAATACTTGTAAGTGCAGAATGATCATAGAAAGCATCTCCTTCTATTGAAGTTACGCCATCCTCAATTATAACTGTTTTGATAATTTCCTTATATGTAGACCATGGACTGCCACTATACATTTCTCCTTCACCGGAAATTGTAAGTGTTCTTGTTGCAACATCAAATTCCCATGTGACATTTTCACCACATGTACCGGAAGTTGCGTAAGTATCAGCAAATACAGGTATAACGCATGTAATCGCCATTACCAATGCAAGAACAATCGAGAGCATTTTCTTTGACATTTTCATAATAATACATCTCCTATCAAGATTAATAAAATTATAATACCATTTTTCACCAATTATTTCAACTCTTAATTTTAACAATTTAACGCGATAAAAACGGAGGCTATCGGGCTGATACCCCCTTCCGTCACTCGCGTTGCTCGTGCCACCTTCCCCTCATGGGGGAAGGCCAACATAGGCTCCCCACTTGATGGGGAGCTGTCTGCGAAGCAGACTGAGGGGTAGTCAGTTCGCTGTTAACCTATCTCTCCCTCCGTCAAAATCAAAGATTTTGCCACCTCCCTCGTCAGAGGGATGCGTAAACACGCCATTCAAGGATAGCGATAAATTATAATTTTAAACAAAAAATCAGGGGCTGATTTTACAGCCCCTGAATTATAAATCCATTATACTTCCATAAACCTGAACGATTTCAAGACTTTCACTTTCAAGGAAATCCTTTGGAGTGATTATTCTTCCACTCTCTGGAGCAATATCAACTCCACAAGCCATATATGCATACCACACAAGATGTGCGCACTGTGTTGTAAGAGGAATTTCCTCCATATCTCTGCCTGTGAACACACCACCTGAAAGTGAATAATACAAGCCTTTAAGATTATTTTCAGCAAATTCTCCTGCCTGAATTCTCGTTGCCTCATCAATATTTTTTGGCCTTAAAACAGCTACTAAAGGGAAGCTTTTCCACGTATCAAGACGGGTGTTATTGGACTTTTCACCCATCATAACAGCCTGCACGCCAATTCCATTTTCAGCATCGGTTATAATCGTTGCATGGCCGTGACGCCAACCAAGTGAATGAATACTCAGCGTAATGACAATATCACCATTCTGCAAATCAGCAAAATCAGGGTGTGAAATCACCTCACCACTCAAATCCGTCATCTTTTCGTGACAGGCAAAAACACCCTTACGATAGCAATAAAATTCCTTGTCCATCAGGTAATATTCTCTGTATTCCTTGATTTTATCAGGTCTGCCTTCACCTAAAAGACTATCAACAGCAGGCTTTCCGAGACCTGACTGCAAAAAGATTTCCTCATAATCCTCTTCAGTTAAATTTTCATTATTCAGAAGCTTTTCTTCAAGCAAAGCCCACTGAAAATCATCTCTGTTTTCCGAGTCCTTATATGCCCATTTGTCAGTGATTTCACTCAAAACAAAATCCGTGCTGAAAAAGACAATCAACACAGCAAGTATAACCGTTATTACACGACAAATTTTATAAAAAATTCTGTTCTTCACACATTTTCTCCTGCGATTTTCGTATTGCTCATATCTTATCACAAATCACCCGTCATTTCAATTATTGTCTTAATTTCGCATAATAAAAACTCATTTCAGGGTAAAACTATTTCTGATTGGAAGTGATTTTATGTCAACAACAAATAACGAATACGGAAAAATGGCTGAAAAAGCCTCTCCACCGTCACCAAAACTGAAAAATTGCATTAAAGCATTCCTTTTTGGTGGAGGAATCTGCGCCTTCGGTGAATTTCTTAACTGGAGCTTCGAAAAACTGAATTTTTCTGAAGATGCTGTCAAAGCATTGACTCCTGCAACACTTATCGTAATTGCCTCAATCCTTACGGGAATCGGCGTTTTCGACAAAATCGCAAAGCACGCCGGCGCAGGTACAATAGTGCCCATCACAGGGTTTGCGAATTCTGTTGTATCACCTGCTTTGGAGTTTAAAGCTGAGGGAATTATTATGGGTACCGGTGCAAATATTTTCAAAATCGCAGGACCTGTAATCGCATACGGCACGTTTGCAGCAGTAATTTATGGTGCAATCTGCTATATTTTTCAGTTGTATTAAGCAACCATATAAAATTTGAATTCATCATAAAAATACCGAGTATTCGCATTGAACACTCGGTATTGTTTTATTTGTGTATATGTTATATTTCTGCATCGATTGTATCAACATTATATCATTTCGTCTGATATAATGCAGCAACTCTGATTTAGTTGACAAAGATTGATTTTTATTTCATTCCTTTTCTGCTATTTTCTTTGACAGCTGAAACAATTCATAAATAGCTTCTAAAGCTTTATCTACCTCAGGAAGTTTATCTTCAAATTTATCTTCATAATTTATTTTGTCAACTTCAATACGAATTGATGCCGATTTACCTGCTTTTTCTACGTTCATTTTTTTAGTGGTAAATCCACCTACACGAGACAACAACTCTTCTCTGGTTGTGTGCCCGAATTGCAAGTCGCAAAATCCTTTGTTTGCTTTGAACACAATAATAACATCGTCCATAACGGTTGGATAATAACGCCACCAAGCAATACTACCATTAGGAAGTTCTGGATATTTTGTTTTATGATACTCATTCATTTTATTACAAAATTCAACCATACCAGGATTTGCTTCATACTGATATCCGTTTTTCTGCTCTGTAATTGAGCGTTCAATCAAAGCTAACTTATACTTTGAACGAATATCATCTTTTTTTACAAAGTAGTCACGAAGTTGTTCATATTTAACATGATAATCATATTTATGTGCTTCGTTGTTAGCTTCAAGATACTTTTCAGGTGCTACAATCAAGATTTTATAATCTTCATATTCTCCAGCCATCTTATCCTTTTCTGCTCTATTGTGATAACGACCACTTTGGTTTTCCATTGCTATTGCATCAATTTTATCTTCGATATGTAGTGCAAATCGTTTACCATTGACATTAAGAACAAAAACAATATCTGATTCGCCATATTCTGCATCCACTTTTGAATGAATAGCTTCCTCAATTGTGTATGTGTCGTAAATACCAACAGTTTCTAGAAAAATAGATGCAAATTCAGGGTTAGAAATAAACTCCTCTATTATCAATAAATCAATGTCTCTCTCAAAAGTTTTTTCTATTTTTATATTCATAATAACACCTCTATATTTTCTCTATGCGATTCAGGTAAAGTGAGCCATTCTGCTTCAGCCACAGGTGGCACTGCTTATAGTTAGGAAAGACTTTATCTATTTCCGCGTAAAATCTTGTAGAGTGATTCATTTGCTTTATGTGGCAAAGCTCATGTACAACAATACTGTCAAGAACTTCGTCAGGGAGTAGCACTAAAAGGCAATTAAAATTCAAGTTACCCTTTGACGAACAACTACCCCATCGGGTGTGCTGACATCTTATTGTGATTCTGTTGTATGAAACACCGATTTTCTTGGCGTAAAACTCTACACGCTTTGGAATTTCGACCTTTGCCTTTGCTGTAATTTCCTTGATTTCCTCTTGTGTATATGGCTTCAATTCATCTAACACTCTTTGTCTTTCGTTTAGCTTTGCAAGGTGCTTTTCAATCCAGCTCTTCTTTGACTCAATGAATTTATAAATATCCTTTTCCTTCATCCGATTAGGTGCACGAGCAATAATTCCATCAGGCTTCAGCTCAATTGAAAGTGTTTTTCTGTTGCTACGGATAATTTTAACCTTTATTTCATTACTCATAAGAATTTTTCACACCCTTTCACAAAATAATTATATCAACAGTAGTGCAAAATTACAATTATTATGTTAAAATGAATAAAAAGGCAAAAGGGACATTAAAATGCAATACATAATTTACCTTTTACTTGCCTTATCTGCCACAACTGTAGGCTCACTTATAATAATTCTCTTTGCACAGATTTCAAAGCTTACAACTGTTGCAATTACAACGGGATTTGGGGGCTTTGACCTTTCAATCGCACCTATTATGATTGTCGGTGCAATTCTCGGTGGATTTATAGGTGCACATCTTAACAAAAAGTGCAAAGAAGAAACTGTTGAAAAGGCGTTTAATGGTGTACAGCTTCTCGTTTTGGGAATCACCATATTCAACATTATTAAAAACATTATATAAAACATATACTTTATCTGTATCCGGGAGGTTAAATTATGGCAATTCATATTCTTAAGGACAACATTTTTGTACTTGAAACAAAAAACACTCATTATGTGCTTGGTGTTGACAAATACGGCTACAACAGACACATTCATTGGGGTAAGAAATGCAACATAAACGATTATGAAGCAAAGGACATCTGGGATGAAAATTCAAATCATACCCGTCTTGATATGGCAAAGCAGGAATTCACAGTTTTCGGTGGCACAATGTACCGTGAAAGTGATTTGAAGGTGCAATTCCCTGACAAGTGCCGTGAAATCGACCTTGAATTTGTTGGTGCTGAAGCGGAAGAAAATCTTCTCACATTCACATTAAAGGACAAGCACTATCCTTTGCAAATTGCCCTCAAATACAAGATTCAGGACAACGACGATATTATCACCCGTTGGGCTGAAATCACAAACACAGGTGACGAGGACATTACAGTTGACAGAATGTTTTCAGCAGAATTGACACTTCCGTCAACTAACCCATACACATTCAAAAACACAAACGGTAGCTGGGGTGGAGAATATGTTGAAACAGAGTCAACTCTCGAAGGTGGAGCACTTGTTTTCGACAGTAAACGTGGCACTTCAGGACACAATCAGTCACCATATTTCATAGCATACCAGAATGCTGACGAAAATCAGGGTGATGTTTACTTTGGTACGCTTGCATACAGTGGTAATTTCAAGGTCCTTTGCACCCGTGACCTTTTCTATACAACAAGAGTAAGCCTTGGTCTTAATGACCACGATTTCAGGTATATTTTAAAGGCAAATGAAACGTTTGTGACACCTGTGGTTTACTGTGGCTATTCAATGAATGGCTTTGGTGAAATGAGCCGACAGATGAATCGTTTTGCTATCAACAATGTTCTTCCAAAGCAGTTTAATGACAAGCTTCTTCCTGTTTTATATAACTCATGGGAAGCAACTGAATTTGATGTAAACTGTAAGCATCAGACAGCACTTGCAAAGTTAGCTTCAAAAATGGGTGTTGAGCTTTTTGTTATGGACGACGGTTGGTTTGGAGCAAGAAATCACGACAGAGCAGGTCTTGGTGACTGGTTCGTAAATAAAAAGAAGTTCCCTAAGGGAATTGATGAGCTTATTAACAATGTAAACAAGCTCGGAATGGATTTCGGTCTTTGGTTTGAGCCTGAAATGGTGAATCCTGACTCCGATTTATTCCGTGCACACCCTGAATGGGCATATCATTACGACACAAGAGAGGCACACACACTCCGTCATCAGTTAGTTCTCAATATGACACGTGAGGATGTTCAGGAATACATTTTCAACCGTATGGACGAAATGCTTACAAATCACAACATCAAGTATATCAAATGGGATATGAACAGACCTCTTTCCGAAACAGGTGCAGAAAATCTTGACTGCCCTCAGGAATTATGGCACAGACATAATCAGGCTGTTTATAGTATTGTTGACAAACTCAAGGAAAAGCATCCTGATGTTGCAATCGAAAGCTGTTCATCAGGTGGTGGTCGAAGTGATTTAGGTGCAATGCTCCATTTTGACCAGGTATGGACATCTGACAACACCGACTCAATTGACAGAATGACAATGCAGAAGTGGTTTACATATCTTAAGCCTACAAAGGCTATGCGTGCTTGGGTTACAGACATTAACTGGTACAACTCACCAATGAGTCTTGATTTCCGTTTCAATGTTGCTATGCAGGGCTCTTTAGGTGTAGGTGGCAACCTTACAAAATACAGTAAGGAAGACCTTGAAATCGGCAAAAAGAATGTTACTCTTTATAAGGAAATCCGTCATCTTGTGCAATTCGGTGACCTTTACAGAATCCTTGATGCAAAGAAGGATGAAATCCTCTTTAACCTCTATGTAAGTGAGGATAAAAATGAGGCTGTTGCATTCCTTACATCTGCACACACAGGCTTTATGAAAAAGGAAATTCCACTTAAATTTATGGGTCTTGATGACGAGAAGGTTTACACATTTAACCTTAACGGTCGCGATTGGAAAAAGAGTGGCGCATACCTTAAGAATGTTGGTATTCCAACAACAGTACGCGGAATGGGATATAATAAGATTATTAAAATTAAAGCGGTATAAATTATAATTTAACACCAACAAAAATGGCAGGAGCGAAAACTCCTGCCATCATCTTTTTTACTATAGTTATTTACTGTGCATCTGTGCCTGAAAATCTGATTAATTCAAGGTTCGGTGCATTTTCTGCGTCGATTGCCTTGTTGTAATCATCACAAAGGTTGCCCCAATTAACTGATGATTTTTCGATAAGCACATTCTTTGCATTTCTTATGAAGAAACCGCTGTTTTTATACTTTTCAACACCATACTGTAAGCAAGGTCTGAGGTCATAAAGACCACAATCCCACTTTGATGTCTTTGTCATTGTAACACTCACATTTTCAAATGTTACGTCCTCAATCATATTTTCCTCTGTGCCGTGAATAAGCACACCGTTTTCACCCTTACAAGTGATATTACGGAAACGGATATTCTTGATTTTACCTGATTTTGTATTTTCGTCACGATTAAAGGTTGTGATTACAATAGGCTCTGCTGTGCCCCACCAATCAGGACAGAAACGACGAGTTTCCACAATGCAGTTTGAATATGTAACATTTTCAACATTACCACCGTCACGAATCTGAATTGAAAGACCACGATTGCTTCGTGAAATTATGCAGTTGTCAACAATCACATTGCGGAAATCCCCAACACCCTCTGTGCCGATTTTAATTGCAGCTGATGTTGAAATAAGAGTACAATTTGCAATGATGATATTTTCACAAGGGCCATATTCAGCATTACCCTTTGATGTTTTAAGGCAGATACAGTCATCAGCACATTCAACGTGACAGCCTAAAATTCTTACATTTGTACAATGGTCAGGGTCAATACCATCAGAGTTTGCAACGTCCAAATCATTGAGAATTCTGATTTGAGAAATAAGCACATCATCACAGCCTGCAGGATGAAGAGTCCAAAATGGAGCATCGACGATTGTGACATCCTTGAATGTAATGTTGTTACTCTTTTCAACGTAAATAACTGTTGGTCGTGGATAGAAATTACCTGTTACATAATACTTATCCTTACGCTCAACAAAAGCGTGACCGTTAGCGTCAATTGTACCCTCACCTGAAATTGTGCAACCGTCAGCCTCATAACCATAAATGAATACGAAAGATGGTTTTCCTGTTACAGGGTTGCCGATAAGCGCTGTTTTAGGGTCGTTAATCATATTGCAAGGACGAATATAACCGTCAATATTGTCAGTTGCCTTAAGACGAGAGCCCTTCTGTAAATGGAGTTCAACATTTTTCTTCATACGGATTGAATCAGAAAAATATGTTTTACCACTTGTAAGCACAACTGTACCGCCACCATTTTCCTCTGCCTTATCAATAGCAGACTGAATAGCAACACAGTCATTGTTTACACCATTACCAAGTGCACCAAAATCTTCAGGATAAAAATAAAGCATAATAAATCCTCCGTTTATACTTATGGAGCTGGAAACGTGACTCGAACACGCGACCTGCTCATTACGAATGAGCTGCTCTACCAACTGAGCTATTCCAGCATTTATTGATTATTTGTTGCAGATGAGCTGCTCTTCCCTCAGAAATATAGTCGCACTGCTCAATCCTTCGCATTGCTCCTTATTTCTTCACCTCATTTTGCTCGTGCTACTCGTCCAAAGGACGGCACTCGCAACTTCGCCCAACTGCGCCACACCAGCATATATTAAATTAAAAATAATTATATTCCAACAATGAAATTTTTTCAAGTATTTTAATGCAAAAGTGAGTAAAGTATGATACAATGATAAAAGCAATCCGAAAGGAATGATAATATGAAAAACGTTGCACTCGTTACAGGTGGAGCAAAGGGAATCGGCTCTGCTATAGTTAAAAGACTTATAAATGACGGTTATAAGGTTGCATTCACTTACAATAATTCAGAGGAAAAAGCACAGGAATTATGTGCTGAAATGGGTGTTGAATGTAAGGCATATAAGCTTGACATCACTGACAGTGGCGCTGTAAAAAATGTTATCAGCGACATTGAAAATACATTTGGTGAAATCGCAGTGCTTGTAAATAATGCAGGTATTGCTGAACAAGCACTTTTTACTGACATTACTGACGAAATGTGGCACAGAATGATTGAAGCAAATCTTTCAGGTGCATTCTATTGCAGTCGTGCTGTGCTTAAATATATGATTAACAGAAAATCAGGAAAAATCATCAACATTTCATCTATCTGGGGTGAAACAGGTGGCTCTTGCGAGGTGCATTACTCTGCATCAAAGTCAGGACTTATCGGTATGACAAAGGCCCTTGCAAAAGAAGTAGGACTTTCAGGAATCACCGTTAACTCCGTTTCTCCAGGTGTGATTTTAACGGATATGACAAGCCATTTTGACGAGAAAACAATGAATGCCCTTAAGGAAGAAACACCGCTTTACAGAATCGGTACACCTGAAGATGTTGCAGGTGCTGTGTCATTTTTAGCATCAAAGGACGCTGACTTTATCACAGGGCAGAACATTTCCGTAAATGGCGGAATGAACATATAATGCAAAATACAAGGTGCAAAGCGCAAAATAATACTCCCTACATTAATTTGTAGGGAGTTCATTTTATATTCCAAAATAATTTTTTGAGTTGTTGAATGAAATATCCTCAACTACCTTTGATAGGAATTCTGTATCATTTGGATACTTGCCTTCTTCCACCAAGTCACCGATGATTTCACAGAGGATTCTTCTGAAATATTCGTGACGAGGATATGAAAGGAAGCTTCGTGAGTCAGTAACCATACCAACAAATTTACCGAGCACACCAAGATTTGCAAGTGTTTTCATCTGTTCTCTCATTCCGTCGTAGTTGTCGTTAAACCACCAAGCAGAACCGAACTGAATCTTTGACTGTGCTTCGCTACTTTGGAAGTTACCAAGCATTGTACCAAGAACATAATTATCCTTTGGATTAAGTGTAAAGAGAATTGTCTTTGGCAATTTGCCCTTAACATCGAGTGAGTCAAGGTAACGGGACAGACCGTAAGCCAACTGATGGTCGTGAACAGAGTCAAAGCCTGTATCAGCACCGATTGACTTGAACATTCTTGCATTGTTATTTCTCATTGCACCGAAATGAAGCTCCATTGCCCAACCGAGCTCTGCATATTTTTCACCGAAGAACTGTAAGAGTGCTGTTCTGTACTGGTCAAGCTCCTTCTGTGTAAAATCTCCACCTGCAAGCGCCTTTGTAAAGATTGCTTCTAATTCTTCTTCAGTTGCAAGCTCAAAAGGACAGTATTCAAGAGCGTGGTCAGATGCACGACATCCCATTTCATCGAAAAATGCAATTCTCTTCTCAAGTGCTGTGAGTAAATCTGCAAATGAGTTGATTTCCATTTCAGCAGCCTTTTCCATAGCAACAATCCACTCTCTGAATGCAGGAGTGTCAATAAGGAATGACTTGTCAGGACGGAAAGCAGGAATAACCTTGCATTTAAAAGACTTGTCCTCTGCTAATAATTTGTGATATTCAAGAGTGTCAGCAGCATCATCAGTTGTGCATACACAAGCAACATTTGACTTTTCAATAAGTGAACGAGGAGTAAAGCCACCTGCACTAATCTGCTCATTACATTTTTCCCAAATCATATCTGCAGTTTTTGGGCTTAATGGCTCATAGATGCCGAAATATCTCTGCAATTCAAGATGTGTCCAATGGTAAAGAGGATTACCGATACAGTAAGGAAGGCTTTCTGCCCATTTCATAAACTTTTCATAGTCAGAAGCGTCACCTGTAATATATTTTTCATCCACACCACAGCCACGCATTGCTCTCCACTTATAGTGGTCACCACCGAGCCATACCTTTGTGATATTTTCAAATGGCTTATCCTCATAAATCTCCTTTGGAGAAAGATGACAATGCCAGTCAAAAATTGGTGTATCCTTTGCACCATTTTCAAAAATTACTTTCGCAGTTTCAGTTGAAAGTAAAAAATCCTGAGCCATAAACGCTTTCATAAAATCACCTTTAATATTAAGATTAAATTCATTGTACCACAGAAAATGAAAAAATAACAGTATTTTTTATTGTTTTAATTGTACTGTTATGATAAAATTACTCTATCATATTTTTTCGAGGTATTATTTTGAAAATAGGTAATGTTGAATTTAACGGAAAAGCAGTTTTAGCACCTATGGCAGGTGTTGCTGACCGTGCTTTTCGTGAATTGTGTGTAAGCTATGGTGCTGCTTACGTTGTCAGCGAAATGATAAGCTCAAAAGGTGTTTCAATGGGTGACAGAAAGTCAAAGGACTTAATGTTTTTATCCCAAGAGGAACGCCCTGCTGCTGTGCAGATTTTTGGAAATGACCCAAATATTATGGCAGAGAGCATTGAAGCTGTTATGAAGGTAAATCCACAAATTATTGATATAAATATGGGTTGTCCTGCACCTAAAATCATCGGCAACGGTGCCGGTGCTTGTCTTTCAAAAAATCCACAGCTTGCAGAAGAGATTGTAAGGGCTGTTGTCAAGGCTTCTCCTGTGCCTGTAACTGTTAAAATCCGTACAGGTTGGGATGAAAGCTCAATAAACGCAGTTGAAATGGCACAAAGGGCAGAAAATGCAGGTGCTGCTGCAATCACCATTCACGGACGAACAAAAAAGCAGATGTACGCTCCTCCTGTTGACAGAAATATTATTGCAGAGGTCAAAAAGGCTGTTTCTATTCCCGTAATCGGCAATGGTGACATTGTTGACGGAATTTCTGCTGCAAGTATGATTGAAGAAACAAACTGTGACCTTATTATGGTTGGTCGTGGTGCTTTAGGCTGTCCTTGGGTATTCTCACAAATCAATGCATACCTTGACCACGAAAGAATTATCCCTGACCCTCCTGTAACTGAAAAAATGAGAGTTATGATAAATCATATTAAGAAAATATGTGAATACAAGGGCGATTTTATTGGTATGCGTGAAGCTCGAAAGCACGCAGGCTGGTACACAAAGGGTCTTCATGGTGGTGCAAGATACCGTCAGGAATTGTGCAGTATCGAATCAATAGAGCAATTACAAGAAATCGCATACAGAATTTGTGTGGAGAATCAGTAAGAATACAAAACATTTACACAGATATAAAAACAAAGGAAGCTCACAAAAGTGAACTTCCTTTTTCTATTTAAAACAAATTTATTTTTTCTCACACTGTTTATAATAATTATTTATTTTATTATTTATATTCTTATTTATAGATGTTAATTTTTAACATGGGGTATGTTAATTTTTAACATGGTGTATAACAAATTTTAACATGGTATAACGACGCAGAAAATTGACAAATTATAAATTATCCATCAAAAGTAAAAGCGAAGTCAGTTTTGACCTCGCTTTTAACAATTTAAATATATTTATTTTTTAAGTGCTGATTTTGCATTCCAGATATTTGCTGCATATTCGTTAATAGCACGGTCTGCTGCAAACACACCTGCACCTGAAATATTCATAAGTGACATCTTGTTCCAGTTATCACGATCAAGGAAGTCCTTTGAAATTCTCATCTGAGTATTCTTGTAATCCTCAAAGTCAGCAAGTGCCATATATGGGTCGTGGTGGATAATTGAAGCTGTTACCTCGTGGAACATCTTACCACCGATACCGTTTGCATTTGCATAGTCAAGAATCTTATGAAGCTCTGCATTGTTGTTGTAGAACACTTCAGGATTATAGCCACGCTTTTTGAGTAATTCAACCTCAGGTGTGCTCATACCGAAGATGTAGATGTTTTCGTCACCTACTGCCTCATAAATCTCAACGTTAGCACCATCCATTGTACCAAGAGTTACAGCACCGTTGAGCATAAGCTTCATATTACCTGTACCTGAAGCCTCAGTACCTGCAAGTGAAATCTGCTCTGAAATATCAGCAGCAGGCATAAGCTTTTCAGCAAGAGTTACATTGTAATCCTCAACATAAACAACCTTCATTCTGCCCTTAACATCAGGGTCGTTGTTGATAACATCAGCAAGTGCGCAGATGAAAGAAATAATCTTCTTTGCCATAAAGTAGCCTGAAGCAGCCTTTGCACCGAAAATGTATGTGTGAGGAATGAAATCACCGTTTGGATTTTCCTTGATTGCAAGGTACTGTGAAAGAATATTAAGAGCATTCAACTGCTGACGCTTATATTCGTGAAGACGCTTAACCTGAACGTCAAAGATTGAATCAGGGTCAAGCTTAATGCCATTATGCTTAAGAACATATTTTGCAAATTCTTCCTTATTTGCTCTCTTAATCTTACCGAGCTCATCAAGAACAGCCTTATCGTCCTTGAACTTTCTTAAATCAAGAAGCTTATCTGCATTCTTCACAAATCCGTCACCGATAGTATCTGTAAGGAATTTTGTAAGCTGTGGGTTAGCCTGACAAAGCCATCTTCTGTGAGCAATACCGTTTGTAACATTTGTGAACTTATTAGGAGTAAGTGCATAGAAATCAGAGAAAACTGTATCCTTAAGAATGTCACTGTGAAGAGCAGAAACACCATTTACACAGTGTGAACCCGCAACACAAAGGTTAGCCATTCTTACTACACCGTTTGAAATAACAGCCATTCTCTCAACTGTATCTGCATTATATGTGCTGTTCCATACATATGAACGGAAACGATTGTCGATTTCCTTTGTAATCTGCCAAAGACGAGGCATAAGTCTCTTGTAAAGGTCCTCAGGCCAGCACTCAAGAGCTTCCTTCATAACTGTATGGTTTGTATAAGCAACTGTATTTGTAACAATGTTCCAAGCTTCATCCCAACCGTAGCCACATTCGTCAAGGAGAATTCTCATAAGCTCTGGAATAGCCATTGTTGGATGAGTATCGTTAACGTGGATTGCAACCTTATCAGCAAAGTTATCCATTGTGCCGAATTCACGAAGGTGATGCTGAACGATATCCTGTACTGATGCTGAAACAAGGAAATACTGCTGACGAAGACGAAGTGACTTTCCTTCTGGGTGATTATCTGCAGGATAAAGAACCTTACTAATAACCTCTGCCATAGCATTTCTTTCCATAGCTCTCATATAGTCACCCTGATTAAAGAGTGCCATATCAAGACCCGGAGCCTTTGCTGACCAAAGACGAAGCACAGAAACGCCCTTACCGTCCTTACCTGCAACGTGCATATCGTAAGGAATAGCCTGAATTACAGTTGGATTTTCGATTTCAACGTGGTGATAATCGCTATCCCACATATCTCTTACTTCACCCTCGAACTTGATTTCCATAGCCTGTTCTTCATGTGGTACAAGCCACACGTCACCACCAGGAAGCCAGAAGTCAGGAAGTTCAGTCTGCCAGCCGTCAACCAATTTCTGCTTGAAGATACCGTATTCATAAAGAATTGTGTAGCCCTTTGCAACATAACCCTGAGTTGCAAGACCGTCAAGATAACAAGCTGCAAGACGGCCAAGACCACCGTTTCCGAGACCTGCATCAGGCTCACAATCGTAGATTGAGTCCATCTTGATGCCATAATCCTTTAAAACACTTTCAAAAACCTTTGTAAGATTAAGATTGTAAAGATTGTTTTTAAGTGAACGACCCATAAGGAATTCCATACAGAGGTAGTAAACTCTCTTTGTGCCCTTCTTTGAGCCTTCCTTTGAAAATTCAGCTCTACCCTGACTCATCATATCTCTTACAATAAGAGCAATAGCCTTGTAAAACTGTTCATTTGTTGCCTCATTAGGATTAACACCTATAAAATGAGAAAGTTTTGATTCAACAAGCTCTTTTGCTTGTTTCTTTGTAAGTGAATAATTCATACAAAACCTCCAAAAAAGTTTATAAAAATCATTAAATATTAAAGTTCATTTGTCTATTTTACACTAAAAAAAGCAATTTTTCAACCATAATGCAAAAGTTTTTTATTATAATTTATGTATATGCAGAAATTACCATAAAACAAAACCAGTCAAAATAAGGATTGCCTTGATTTGACTGGTTAAATTTATGTATTTGCTCAATTTCGCAACAACGTCTGAGTTGCCTGCTATTAATTTGTTGCAGGAGCTGTTGTTTCCTCAGGAGTTGTTGGAATTTCAACATCCGGATTGTCTTCTTCAGGGTTTTCATTAGGTTTTTGACCGTAGTTAAGATAACCTGCTTCAGACCATACAACTGAGAATCTGTTACCGTTTCTTATGTAGAAGTCCTTGCTTGTAATACCCTTCTTATAAGGAACAAAGCCTTTATTTGTCAACTTGTTGTTGCCATCTGTAAGATTCTGAAGCGCTGCTTCAATTCCGTCAGCCATTTCATCGTCATAAGCATAAAGTGTTGCTCTTACAACACACTTTTTAGGCTGAACCACACCGAACTTAAAACCTGTAAGCCACCAATGCTCCTGTTCAGCTCTTGTGAAGAGTCTGTTACCACTCTGATAGTCTTCCCAGCTATGGTAATAGTCGAGAACCATTGTAAGAAGATGTTCGTCTTCAGCACATTTATAGAACCCTGAATTGTCATAAGGGTTCTTTGTGTAAACACCTAATTCAGCACCTTCAAGAATACCGTACTGACCCTTCCACCACTGAAGTCTCCAAAGGAGGTCGCCGTATAAGAAGTCAGCCTTAAGTGTCAAATACCACATATTTGTGATTGGTGCAGCCTGGTCATAAATATCTGTGAAGCCGAAATAACGCTGCCATGGATTTAAGTGAGTGTAGAAAATATCCTGACCTTCATCATATTCATAGCCAGCAAGTGAAAGAATGTGCTTTCTCTCTTCAGGAGTGTCGAAATGTGTATAGAAATGCTTTAATTCTGCAGATGCATCGTCACCTAAAGACTCCAATGTTGTACCTGAACCTGCGTTGCCGCCAAGGTTTCCACCAAGGTTGGTTCCGCCCCCGTTATTACCGCCAAGGTTAGTTCCGCCACCATTGTTTCCGCCTACATTATTACCACCAAGGTTGCTTCCGCCACCGTTGTTTCCACCTAAATTGTTACCACCAAGGTTGCTTCCGCCACCGTTAAATGGGTCGTCAGTTGAAGTATCTTCACCTGAAGTTACGTCATCATCAACAGGGTTTGTTGGAAATTCAATGTTAGGAACAGTTGTTGTTTCATCGTCTTCCTTGCCACCACAAGCAGAGAAGCAACAAATAATCATACTGAACGCTAAAATTGCAGCTATAATTCTTGTAAAATTTGCTTTCATTGGAAAATTACCTCCATATACCATAAATCTTAAATGTCCCACCCATATATGTACACATTATGCCACAAACTTAGAATAATGTCAATGATTTCAATAAGGATATTTTTGGAAGTCATCTCCTTTTGGCAATAGGACTTGAAATTATACTTATTGTATGATAAAATGAGTCATTATCAAAAATGAGGTGATTTTATGCATAGATTTTTCGGTGATGAATCTGCTTATGGCTTATTTAACTCCATTGCTAATATCGTATTGTATATTTCAAGTTTATGCTTATTTAAAATTAAAATGGACAAGACAGGTTCATTTTCAAAACTCGCAGTTTCATTTTACAACTGCCGTTCTGAAAAATTAGGTAAGGTTGTCTTATTTGTTCTTGCTTCACTTGAATCCATCATAATGGCATTAATGATGAACCGTTCAACCTTTTTGAACCGTTCATTCGGTGACCTTGTAGGTACAGGTGCCAACTATTTTGCAACCTTGTATGTTGCTCCTATTTTCTTGACTATCATATCATTAGTTCTTCTTGCAAACCCTGTAAAGCAACTGGACATTTACACATTACTTTTCCCTATATACATCGCTTTTGTCCGAGTTGCCTGTTTTATGAACGGCTGTTGTTGGGGTATTGCGTGGGAACACGGGCCTTATAATTATCACCCTAACCATCCAGGAAATCAGGTTCCGGTACAAGCTATTGAATCAGGCTTTGCGATGCTCATATTCTTTTTCTTGTTATTCTACAGAAAAAAAGCAAAACCGGGAACAATGTATCCTATGTACATAATCTTATATAGTGGTGCAAGATTCTTTAACGAATTCTTTACAGCTAACTATCCTGCTGTTATCGGGCCATTCAAGGTATATCACATTTTGTGCGTAATCACCATTGTAGGCGGACTTATCTTGTTTATCCTTATGAGTAAATATGGTCAGAAGCTTTCTGATTTCTTTGACAACAAACAACGAAAGCTTGACGCAATATCTGATAAGTACAAGCAGGAAAAACAAGCAAAGTTTGAAGAAGAGAAAGCAAAAGAAGAAGCAGCCAGACTTGAACGACTTGAAAAAGCAAAGGCTGCACGAGAAAGAGCAGCAAAACACAATAAATAAAAGAATAATACCGAAGAACTTTTTAAGGTTCCTCGGTATTTTTTTATCCTAAAATATTTATAATCATTTCAACAAGCACATCACAATTATCAGATTGGAAATAATGTGAATCTGTTTCAATAAAATGAACATCATTAAAGTTTACTGCACTGCCTCTCCACAGCTTTTCAGCATCCTTATAATTATTTGTAAACACATCGGTTTTACTGATAATAGAATCCGTCACCGTGCTTATTGCCTTTGCATTATTATAATGATACCAGGTCATAAAGTCAGTATCCTTACGGAATTTGTCAAGCATATCCTTAGTCTGACTGTCTGTAAAGCTATCAAGCGGTGCACCGGCAGAAATAAGCTTTTTCTTAATATTCTTGTCAGAAACAGTATTCCAGCCATTCTTTTTAGGTGCTTTTTTCGGAGGAATATAGCCACCTGTAATATAACGAGAAACATTAATGCCATTTTCTTCGAGAATATTGATAATCTGCAAAGCAACTGCAGCACCTGCACAGTGAGAATAAATACAAAGCTCTTTATTCTTACTTTCTTCTGCGATTATATCTGCTACCTTTTTGCAATCCTCAACAGAATGAAGATAATCCACATAGCAAATTGACATATCAGGCTTTTTCTTTGCCATAAGGTCAACGAATTTAGCATAAGCAGTTGCATCGCCACCTGCATAAGGCACTAAAACCAGCATCTTACGTGAATTTTTAACATCCTTGAGCACAGCAAAGTTTTCATATTCCACCTTTTCAACCTTACTCATAAGCGTTGCCAATTTTTCAGGTGTCGGATTTGCAATGAATTGTGATGCGGAAATTTCTCTAAACTCATTTTCTGACAAAGCAGAAATCATATCAATACTTGTGCCACCAAGGTCGAAAAAGCTTTCATTTCTGCCAACATTTTCTTCAGAAAGTACCTTTTCGAAAATTCGGCAAATCATTCTTTCAATATCGTTTGTAGGCTCTTCCTTAACGTATTCATCGAACACAACAGGAAGGGCTTTTAACTGCTTACGGTCAAGCTTACCGCTTGCGTTGAGTGGCATTTTATCCATCATAACAAATGCACCCGGCACCATATATCGTGGAAGCTTATCTTCACAAACGTTCTTAACAAACGATTTTTCTGCACTGCCACAGCAATAAGCCACAAGCACGTCCTTGCCATTATTCTGCTTAATCATTACAACGGCAGACTCAACACCATCCACATTTGTGATAGCGTTTTCGATTTCTCCTAATTCTATTCTCTGTCCGTTAAGCTTAATCTGGTTATCCATTCTGCCCACGTAACAGATTTGTCCGTCTTCTCTCCAGTATGCCAAGTCGCCTGTTTTGTAGATTTTTCCTTCTCCATATGGATTATCTATGAACTTTTCTCTTGTTAATTCTTCGTTATTAAGATATCCCTGACCTACGTTTGTTCCACCAATACAAAGCTCACCCACTACTCCTATTGGTGTAGGGTTAAGGTATTTATCTACTATGTATAACTGTGTATTGTATATTGGTTTTCCTATTGGTACTGGGTCAACATCTGTTGGAACACAAGGATAGTAGCTTACGTCAACTGCACATTCTGTTGGTCCGTAAAGGTTATGTAACTGTACCTTGTTGTAGTCATAGATATTGTAGAATCTATTAATACTGTTTGCTGTTAATGCTTCACCTGAAAGGAATACATACTTAACTGTATTGAACTTTTCTTGTTCTTGTGGGTTATTCTCAAGATATGTTAAGAACAAATCAAATACTGATGGTACAAAGTGTAAATGTGTTACCTTGTTATTCTTTGCTTCCTCAAGGATTTTTGCAGGTAAGAAATGTTCATCAGGTTTAGA
>JAEIGA010002334.1_pt1 | contig 30290 bp, 12 predicted proteins | sample 9270691 | NCBI WGS metagenome assembly JAEIGA01 (sample SAMN17057246, study PRJNA624740) | gut metagenome | biome: biome; isolation source: fecal sample | host: Bos grunniens | place: China: Xizang | collected 2019
CGAATCATGGGAGATTCCTGCAGAAGAATGTCTTAATTATAGCGATTGGTTTATAACTTTAAGATTCTTGTTTCAATGTTTATCTAGGCGATATTGTGTTGATTTCTATAATCTATCACCGAAGAGATTAAATATCATAACCAATCGGTTAATCTTATTTGCCTATACTGAATCTCCAGGATTATTAGCAGAACTAAACTTATCCAACTCTGCTTACCTACATCCTTCTCTGATGTCACTCTGTATCTTTCATGCAGCTACGGCCCGTAAAGGTTTATTTACGAATCAAAATTGCTGGCGAGCTATTTACCGTGTTCTTCATGACAGAGGATTTGAGTGTGCGATATCACCTGAAGCCTTCATTGCTTACATGCATCGAGAGATAGACGAAAGACTACACAAGTTCTTTATTGCATGGGATGCAGAAGATCAATGGAAATCTCCCTATGCTGTAAAGTGGGAAGTGGATGAAAAGAGTGGAAAGGTAAAGGTTGACTCATCACCCCTTAAAGGACAGACACGCGATCAATATCCATTCTACCAAGAAACACCATGGAAAGAATGGGAAGACAAACGTAGAGAGATAAAGAAGAGTTTACCTACAGACTTCAAAAAGATATGCGGAACAGAAGAGACTCTTGATTCAATGGTGGAGGTCGCTAACACTTTTAATCAAGTCTTAAATATCTATTGCGGTGTCCCCGAAGAAGAGACAATGCTTGTCCCGGAAAACTAGAACTACCCCACTCGATAAGAACTTCGGATAGGCTACACCAGGGGAAAAAGATAGATACCCCTAACACAAGCAAAAATATCAAACAAGTGGTATCTAGCTAAAAGGAGGGGAATTGTCATAAGTTACTGATAACTAAAGGGGAAAAGGAGGTATGGGAAAGCACCAAACCTCCTTTTTATTCCTATTTCCTAATGTCTGAAATGATATTCCCAATCTGCATTCCCACCTAGATTCCCATGGCATTTTGAACATTAGGAACTCCCCCATTTATATAGAAAGTATGCTATTGAGATTATCATAAACAAACTGCAGGCTCGAGCCTGCAGTTTATTACCTCTTCTTCGCAATGACCGCTTATTCAATGCAGAAATCAATCTTAATATCCTTTGTACGGTATAGGTGAATTTTAGTATCATGGGTGATGGTGGCTGATTGGATTATCAGTTTTTACAAAGAACATGGTATCATTCCCCATTGGTTGTTGAGTTGAGCATGTTCCTTGCTGCATGTGAAATAAAGGTTACCATCAATATAAGCCAACGGATAAATACCTTTCTCTGCATAATGATTCTTGACTATTGTCGCGATTCCAGCTTTAGCCCAAGCTTGCATTTCACGAACCATAGACTTGACATGACTTAGACGAAAGAGCAACAAAATAAATCGAGCAAATCGGATACGTACACCTATTTTTCCTTAACTTTCCTAATTTGTGAGGGAGTGCAACCAAATGAACTTCGGAAAGTACGTGCAAAATAACTTGAATCATCAAATCCGCATCGCATTGCCACGTCGCTTATACTATCGGCTGTATCAAGAAGCATCTGTTTTGCTTTTTCCATACGCATATTTAGAATGTACGAACTTATGCTATATCCCGTGAGAGCACGTATCTTGCGATATAAAGCAGAATGACTCATATGCATCTGTTCGACCAAGAATTCCACACATAAATTTTCATTATTCATGTGCTCGCTGACAATTTTTCTCAATGTGTTAAGGAAAACACGATCTTCCTCTGAAATTCCATCATCAGGACCAAGACGATGATTGACTATTTTCTCAAATCTCTCCTGCAATTTACGCCGTTGCTCTATTAGTTTGTCAACTCTCAACGTCAGTTCCTCTGGATTAAATGGCTTCTGAAGATAAGCATCTGCTCCCTCCTCGATTCCACGTATACGGTCAGAATCTTCGCTACGTGCTGTAACGACGATAATCGGGATGTGACAAAGAAGGTCAGAAGTGCGTATTTGGCTACATAGTTCATAGCCATCCATTTCTGGCATCATGATGTCAGTAATTATAAGATCGGGATTCATGTCTTCAGCTAGCAAGAGCGCCTCATAGCCATCACTTACCGTATGTACCTCATATTGCTTCTGCAGCAAAGCTCTGATATATTCTGCTACATCCAGATTATCCTCTGCCACCAACACTATCGGTCGTTTTTCGTCTGAATACTGTTCCTTTTGTTGAGAGTCTCTGTCTATATCAATAGTTTCCACAATGTTTATCGCATAGGTAGCATCCTTAGCCATACGCTGAATATCAGCAGATTGCTCCAAAGGCAATCTTACTACTATCTTTGCTCCTCCCAATTTACAGTTTCCAGCTTCAACACTTCCTCCCATGTTCTCGGTCATCTGCTTTACGAAGGGGAGTCCCACACCTGTACCTATCATATCCGTATTGTTACCTCCTTGATAGAAGAGCTCAAATACATGCGGTAAATCCTCAACAGATATACCCTTTCCGGAGTCAGACACTTGCAACACCACTTCTCCTGCACTTATTACAAGGTCTACAGCAATGCGCCCATTTGCAGGAGTATACTTAAAGGCATTGGACAATAGGTTACGCACTATCTTATCGATATATTCTGGAACAAAGCATAAGACGAGTTCATCGACTTGAGCATGAAAGCTCAAATCTACCTTTCGTAGCCTTGCATAGTCAGTATATCCATCAAGTGTATGGCGCACGTACTTCACGATATCAGTTTTCACCCAAGTCGCATTAGCCATACCAGACGCCAACTTTGTAAGATCAAGCAGTTGGTTCACTAACCCTAACAATCCCCTACCCTGTCGTTCTATAGATGCGAAATAACGTTTTTGTTCTTCAGCACTTATATCCTCCTGTTGCAGTTGATTGCTTAGTCCTAAAATCACGGTTAGAGGCGTACGAAACTCATGCGTGATATTCGTAAAGAATGTCGTGCGAATGCGTTCTAGACGTTCCAACATCCGTATATTAGTTCGTCGAGTATATAGTGCATACCACAGCAGAGCAATCACTGTCAAGGCACATAATACTACAATCAACGCAGTCCACAATACCATACGCTTGGTCTTCACCTCTGCCTCGTATGCCGTACGTATGTTTTCTACTTGCTGCAAGCTTTGCCCTTTCTCGTACTCGACATAAGAATCACGCAGTTGCTGCCTACCCTCTTCGTTATCTGCACTATCACTATATGCTACGCTTTGCTTATAGTGAGCAAGTGCCGCTTTATGATTACCTCCTAACTCCTCATAAGTAGCAAGCATACGGAGTGCCTCTGCCATACGACCATACGACCGTGTCATTTCAGCTTTATCAACAGCCTCCTTCAGATATGGATAAGCTTTTGATCTTTTGCCCTGATGCATATATATACGGGCAACAGATATCGCAGCTTTGAGTGCATGCCAGCTGTCGTTATTATCCTGCATTAGCATATATGCTTTTTCGTACTCTACGAGCGCACTATCATACTTCTCAGCGACCTCGTACAGGCGTCCGAAGTGATCGTGGCAGAGTGACACGCCCAGTATTGAGCCAGCCCTCACATTATAATCCATTGACAGGCTGTAATAGACCTTAGCAGAATCGTACTGCTCGTAACTCTCAAAAATGGCTCCAAGATTGGCATAGTTGATAGCGCATCCCAAATCGCTACCTAACTTTGTCTCCCCTTCCAGTGCTAACCTGAACGTCTTTTCGGCAACTTTCATATCGCCGACGCCAAGATGTATATTTCCGATACCGTTGAGCGAAACGACACGATTCTTTATCGCTGCATAAGAGTCCTTATCACTATACTTCTCGCAATACTCCAATGCCTTGTAGTGATGTAGCGAGGCCTCTTTAAGTGAACCTAAACGTCGGTAGTCGGTACCAAGATTGTTATAGGCCCGTACAATCTCAGGCGTATCTACAGCCATCACAGCATAATCCAATGCCTTTCCGTGCAACTCGAGCGCATTATTATAATCAGCTTTATTACGATAAATACAACCTAAGGCATTGTATGCTAAACACAAGCCATAAGGTTCCTCAGCCAAAACATATTTCTCGATGTAGTATTCTAGTGAGTCTCTGTTATGGCGAACCCTCTCTACCGAAGCTTCCACCGCCTCTTTTTGGACATTTGCGTAGTGAGATGTGTTGCTACTGCAAGCAGATAGTACAACAAGTATTACAAGTAAGCTCAAAATCAGCCACCTGCGGGGGGGGGCATAATACTCTGATATATAACATATTGCATAACATCTATCTATGGATAATAAATTCAAAAATACAATATCCTCACAAAGATAATACTTTTTTGTAAATAATGACGATTACTCACCTTTTCTCACCTCCGAGGGCGTATTGTTGAAGCAACCACGAAATACACGGCTAAAATACGAAGTATCTTCATACCCACACGCCATAGCTACCTCAGCAATAGGCATATCCGTAGTCAGCAACAGTTCACGAGCATAAGTCATGCGCTTTTCGAGCAGATAAGCAGCAATCGTCTTACCCACAACTAATTTCATCCTTCTGTCCAACTGTGTTCTAGAAAGACACAGAACCTTTGTCACTGTAGCAGCCGTGAAGTCATTCTTTGCAATATTACGTAAGATAAGTTGATCTATATAAGCAATGAAAACTTTGTTGGATGCCAACTCCATCTTCTCCACAGCAAATTCTTCACATTCACCCTTCTCCACAAACTTTTTTTCTATTCCATCTGCTGTATCTGTCTGCTGCTCACCCAATGTTATTGTCGTCTGCTCCTTCCTATGCAATTCATCAACCAGTATAGACAACTCACGACATCTTTTTCGCGAGTATATCAACATCACTAACAGCACTAATGCCATCACCGTCAGCAGCACAATGGCTGCTGACGGTAAATAGTTTATTATAGGAGTGTTCATCATTCTTTATCGACAACATTCGCATTGTGTCCCTTTTTCCGAGCCAAAGGTATCAGTCCACCATCATACTCGAGGGTCTTGAAGTTTTTGATGCCAGCAACAAAAGACTCGCCATCGACATAAATAAATGCTCGGTAGTAGTAGATGGTGCCAGGCTCAAGGTCAATGGTGGTTTCGAATGTTGCGTTACTGGGTTCTTCGTTCAGTTCAACTTCGAGGAGGCGTGTCACGCCCTCTCCATTTCCGCTGCTGAGTGCTTCGCGGCTTGTTGAGTACTCAAAACCAGCAATGATGGTGTTATGCTCATCAGAGAGGAACTCTTCGTAGGCCTCGAGCGTCATCTTACCTCTTAATGTCACGGTGGCATCTTCGACCTCGGCATTGAGGGTGCTCACATCGTAAGGGTCTGGAGTGGTGAACGAGGCGATGTCGCTCATGCCCTTCACCTCGCCTTTGTAGAGGATAGTTGCTTGGTAGTAGTATTTGTTCTCTTTCTGTAGTCCCTCGATGCGTCCTTCCACGGGGTTGGTACCGATGTTCACGTCAACGTAGTCTGACTTATGGTTCTTGACACCCGACTTGCTCTTACCATAGTAGAAACGCACGATGATGTTGGCATCGCTCTGCGCTTCGTTGAGGATGTAGTCGGTCACCGTAGCTCTCAGTGTCGCTGCAGTTGACTTTGTGGCTGGCGACGTTGTGGCAATGGTGTAGGCATCGAGTGTTTTGAATGTTGCGATATCGCTCACAAACTCATCGTCCGAGTTGCTTTTTACCACTACTTGAAAGTAGTAGTTAGTGTTCTGTTTGAGCTCTTCGGCTTCGTGCGTAACCTTCACTTCCCTGCCTACAGTTTGGCACTCTTCGTTCATCACCTTATGTTTTGTTTTGGGTTTAGCCATGGTGGGATCGTCATCGATGTAGAGATAGACCTCGGTTTCAGGATCTAAGGTAACAGCAAGTGTGGCCTTCAGTGTGGCCGTTCCGTATGAAGGCTCGGCAACCATATCCTTGATGGGTGCTTTGGTGGTGAAAGCCTTAGTTTCAGTGGCCTCATATTTGAGTCCGCCAAAGTTGAGCGTGGCACCCACTACATAATCGGTTTGCGGAGTCAACCCCTTGATCTTTCCGGTAATCACTCCGTCGGTGACGTCGTCATAGTTGACGGGTACTCTCTTCATTGTGGTTTCCTTCTTACCCTTCTCCCAGCACTCGAAGTAGCCCGACCAGGTCGCTTCGTCGTCATACATCATTGAGACCTTCATGTGCAGTGTTGCTTGATTGAAGTCGATATCGGTGGGATCAATGATGATAGGGTTTAAGAGGCTGATTCCTTTGACCTCTTGTCGCTCGCTATAGCTGCGGCGCTTGCCCTCAACATCCATGTAGGCCATGACCGAGAAATCGAGTGTGGTGACCTCCATCTCTGCTTCGAACTCACCATTGATGACCATGTCGACAGGGATATCAATGGTTTCGCCATATTGTTTCTCAACAAGGAATCCGTAGGTAGCCCCCTCAATTTCTTCATACTCTTCGAGGCATCGTCCCTTTAGTGTGATGGTGCTGAAATTGTCGATTACGGGGCGCTCAATCTGTACATTGTAGGGGATGAAGAGGTCTTTCACCACGTAGCGCGGCTCTACTCTTTCTTGTTGATACTCTGACCCATTGACAAATAAGACGTCGCTCATGTAGAGGTTTGAGTTGATTGGCTGATACACCGAACATATCGAATAGTTGTATCCAGGGTCTAGGTTGAACTGTTCGGTAAAGCTAAACTCACTGTCGTTGAGCGAGCCAATCTCACCCATGGGGAGTTTCATTGCCCAGGTGTCTAAATCTTCGTTGTAGGCCCATAGCCACACGTAGCATGGAGCCACGCTATATCCATCGTTAGCCATCTTGATTTTAAGTTCGCAGTTGCTATCGTGTGGGTTGGTGAGTTCGAAACTCGATTTTGTCATTGGCAGCAGGTTATAGCTAATCTCAGCTAATGTCCAGCTCTTTGAGAAGCCAAATCCGATGGGTGCTTCGCCAAAGGGCACCTTCACATCCACTTTGTAGTCTGATTTTAGCAACGAGGAGCGACTGAGTCGGTTACCCTTGATGGTCGTCTCATAGTTTTCAAACAGTTCTGCAGGATTGTCGCTTTCGGGATAGGGCACCTCTTTAAAGAGGTCGATTTGTCCGCCAAATTGCATACCCACGATATAGCTAGAATTTACGGCTTCGACCTTACCTCCCAAGAACTTGAATTTCTCCTCTCCGCCCAATCTAAAGTCTACGGCTCCCTTGATGGATCCTACCCACTCCTTCAATTTTATCTCTTCTGAGCCGAGGTCGTTGATGATTTCGGGGACATACGAGAGTCTCTTACTGTCCCATAATATGTTCAATGTTGTTTTCAGTGGGTGTGGCTCAGCCACAGCTGAGAAGCTTGCACTCCCCTCCATGCCAATGAGAAAACCTATTGCAAATTCGCCTTTCGAGTTGAGGGGGAAGGACACAGAGCCCGATTCACCAAACTTTCCTATGGGTTCAACACCGTCATACTTAGCCTCAACCTCTATTTTACCTTGGGCGATGCCGTCAAATGTGATAGATACCCCTGGCAGTTGTGCGCCCAAAGTGGTGGGGAAGAGTGTGATGTTAGTCCCCACGACGCCCTTCACTCCATAGTTTCCCCCGACGCGTAGGTTCTCAAAGTCGATTATTCGTGATGTCAACTTGAAGTCATAGCCTATCTTGGGCGACTCCCACAAATTGTCGTTGTCATTCTCGGCCTGTGTCCTCCTAGGCTGTGCCACGATGCCACGTCTCACGCGGCTTGTCTGCGACATGCGATCCACGGCTTTCTGTTGCTCCTCAGTGTAGCCTCCAGCTCCTGAATAGAGAAAGTAGCTGTAGAAGTCTTTCAAATCCTCAATATAGGGTTCACACTCCATCACGATTAGTCCATCTTTGTGGCACACATCAAGCACAGTGCCTATAAATCCATTGCGTAGCGGCACCTCGTAGATGTTGCACACGACCCTCTGCCCCACACTAGGGAGGTCATAGGGCAGCGAGCTGTCAAAATGAATGGTGGTGAAGCTATCCACCGCAGCGATGTAGGGGAAGTAGTCACGTGTGATGACAAACACCCCCTCCTGCATCTGTGGCTCGGGCTGATACATCAAGATGCTGTCAATGGTGTGTAGGTCGACGTACATTGAGTCGGCACGCACACCACCTTTGAGCATCATCCCCACGGGGCTGGCATGCTCATTGCCCAGCGTGTCGGTATTGGTAAAGATGATCTCCCACTCGTTGCCCTCCTCAAACGCGATGTTCTTCTCCTCGTTGCTGAAAAGATACATGATGCCGGGGTCGAGGTCCCTGCCCACTGTCTGAGCCTTTGCTTGGGGCATAGCTATCCACAGCACCGCTGCCATAGCCACCACTACATGGTGCATTGTCTGTCTCATCATTTTCTGATTTTAAGGGTGTGTTCGTTTACTCTAGCTATATAGACACCTTCGGGGAGGAATCCCAGGTCGAGGGCGAAGGGGGAGGCCACACGTGCTGCGCACACCCTTCTGCCATGCAGGTCGAGTATGGTGAGCAATGCACCATCGAGAGTGCGGTGCACCATCAGCGTTCCCTGCCTGTAGTGCAGCTTCGACTGGTGCGCATCGCTCATCACTGGCTCGTCAGTCACAATGTCGATATCGGTGTGTGTCACGGTGTCTTCGACCAACCTAATGGCGGCTACCTCCTCGCGTCGGAACTGGTAGTAGCAGTCCTTACCCGTGATGTCGATCACGAAGTAGGCATTCGCCCCCGTTCCTCGTGCATAGGAATATATTTGTGACCCGTGCTCGATGGGGATCTCATACGCATTTCCGTCGTGCAGCTTCAGGCATACGTGGCTGTACGTCGAAAGTCCCTCCTCGGCCACGGCCAGGGCTGGGAGAAGGCTCAAGCTCAATAATAGTTTCTTCATCATAGCTCTTTTGGGTTTTTGATATTTGCTGTTTGCTGTCATTCAATGATCGATTGTCAACGTCCCTTTCTCTATTCTCCAATCTTTGCCGCTCCGAGGCTCTTGAATGCGAAAACGGATGGGAGCAGAGAGTGTACCGTGGGTGGCACCGTCGAAGGTCACCGAGGGGAACTCATGGCGCTGGTAGTGTGATGGGTCGTGGTACTCAAAGGCAATCGTCTCTCCACGGCGCCCCTTGCTGCCTATGCGCAGTTCCAGGTAGGGGAGGCCGTATGCCTCGCGCATCACGGCTCGTCCGCGCACCTCATGGCCTGCTAAGGCAACGAGGCGTGAGGCTTGTACCGAGTCCGTGACGACGGTGTCAGCCACCTCGAGCTGGGCAATGAATACCATCTCGTAGGGAAACTCACGTGCCGACACTTCGTCATACTTAATCACATTCACTAGACACGAATCAGTAGCGATGCTATCGGGGTGCACGTCGCCCACCGATTGGCCAGCGGGAAATGCTTGCACATAGACTGTTACCTGTCCTCGCTCGCGTGCGTAGAGGCGACGGCCTATCATACGCACCGCTTGAGTAGCTGAGTCTGAGAGTGTCCAACGAAATGTTGCCTCCACCGTGTCGGGTTGCACCTCCATGGCGAAGATGAGTGAGTCGCCCACAAGCATGTCGGCCTGGTTGTGCGATAGACGCAACGACGAAATCTGGTAGGCTTCAAGCGTATCTACTACTTCAATTTCGCCTTCAAAGAGTTCTTCACATGATGCCGACATCAACACCACAACTCCCAAGAGCAAGTATTTTATCTTCTTCATATTCATTCTTTCACGTCATTCTTCACTTGCACACGGTTGCTATAGGGGCTGAAGCGTCCCTCATTGGTGCGAAGTCGTATTTCATATTCGGCCTCCTCGCCAGGGAGGATGTTATGGTCAATGGTGTGCGTATCGTGTACCGATACCGACTTGAGGAAACGGAAGAATTCATCACCCTGCCGCTTGCGCGAGATAACAAGGTAGGCATCCTGGCGTATTTTGTCGGTGAGTCCCTTGATTTCCCAAGCTAACTGCACCTTCTGCATGTCCTCGTTAAAATGACCAAAGAGTTTGATGCTAACAGGCAGTATCACCTCACCCTTAAAGAGGAAGGAAGTCTGCACCGACATCCCTGATGACAAGCCGCTACGGTTGATGGTCTCTATGGCATAGTAGTAGCGCTTGGTCATATTCGGAACAGGATCATCTACTATATAGAGACGGTTGTTGACCAATGAGTCAGGTGTGAGAGTGCGTATCAGTTCCCACTCCTTGCTGTCCTGTAAACGGCGATACACATAGTAGCGCAGCACATCAGATTCGGGCGAGGGATACCACTGCATATGCACATCCTTGGGAGTCATCCATAGCGAGTCGACACGGCAGGGCTGAGGAGGGATGTTGGTGAGACGCTCTACACGCAACGTATCCGACGAGAGAGAGGCATTACCTGCATAGTCGCGTGCCTTCACGTAGTAGTAACGGTAGGGCTCGGCCGTACGCATCGACAGGGTGTCGACAAATAGCGTATCGGCACTGTAGAAACCGGTCACCTGCAAAAACGGGTGCGAGGGGTCGTTGGCCCAATAGATTTCGTAACCCTCCACATCGACAGCCGTCGAGGGACTCCAGTTCATCATCAGCATGCCGCTCATATCCATTGCTGCACGCAAGCGGGTGGGAGGAGCAGGTGGGTTGAAGTCAGCAATATGAATAGGCATAGCCAGAGAAGCATTCATGTTGAGGGCCGTATCGGTGGCGAGGATGATGAGCGTACCGCTCTCGAGGCCTGTGACATCGATGGTGAATACCGTGTCGGTGGGGGACACCAGCTCCTTCACAAGCGGTATCATGCGTCCTTCACCCAGCAGACGTTTCTGCTCGTCGCTGAGTTGCATGGCGAGGCTATCAATCAAGCTCTGTACCATGCTATTGGCATACTTCTCATTCTGGTAGAAGGGGATATATCCCATCAAGTCCTCCTCGATGGTCTCCTTCTCGATGTATATCTGGGCCTCTACACGGGGACTGTCGTCGTAGCGTATAATCTCAATACGCTTGAGCAAGGGAGCTGCGGGAGGTATGAGGTCGGGCATCTCCACGCGGTGCGGCTCACAGGGTGCCGTGGGGTCGCCAAAGGCATCGTAGGCACGTATGCGATACTCGTAGGTACCAGGGTGCAGCATCTCGTCGGCATAGATGTTGTATCCTGTGTCGTAGGCCTCATCGGTCATCATGATATAGGGCTTGTCGTTGAGCTTCACCCAGTCGCCTCCACGGCTGATGCAGCGGCGCTCGATGTCGAAGGCGGTGAAGTATTCCATCCTAGGCCAATAGAGCTTTAGGGTTGAAGGCACGTCCAACGAGTCGGTCATCGTGGTATGGAAATCCTGTGGTTTCCACGAGCCCAGAGGGTCGGCAGAGAGGATGTAGCTGTTGACGGAAAGTACGGAGTCGGGCACTGCAGGGTCAATTATATACTGATATTCGCGCTTAGGCAGAGCCGTACGGTCCTCATAGGCGAGACCCATAGCCACAGCAATGTCGCGCCGGCGTTCGGCAATGAGCATGGCATAGCTGTATACCATCTGCTGTTCTTCCATAAGCTCCACGATGGATGCCATAGAGCCTGGGTGTGCCTCGGTGTTGCCCATCTCGGTGCGCTTGCCATAGATAATCTGTGCTGCGGCAGCCGCCAGCGTGTCGTTGGCCTCGAAGGTCTCCATAAACTGCTCCATCGACAGGGGCTTCACCAACCCCAGAGTATCGACCTCCAGGTCGGACTTGTCTTGGTGTACTCGTATCACATGGTATCCCCAATAGTTAAGAATACGCCAAGGAACATACTCGTCGGGTGCCCAACGGATGAAGATATTGTCGGCATAGGAGCGGGTCATTAGGTGCATGCGGTAGGTGTGCTGTACAAGGGGCTCTACAGCCACGCTATCGGGCACATCGCTCAGAAGCAGTGCCTCCACAATCATACGTTCATCCTCGGTGAGCGAGTCAGGATGTGTGGTGAGCAGGCGCTCGAGATATGGGTCTCCAGTGTCAACGGAGTCTGTAGCCTCGGTAGTTTCTGCAATCTCAGCATCTGCTATCTCATCATCTATTGTTTGTGCTGGGAGAGCAGTACCCATCATGACCACCGCCAGCAGTGTGGCCACCTTGTTCGTCATCATCTTTATTATCATTCGGTTCATATCAGATGTCATTATCGTTCGTTATTCTTTTTTAGAGTGAGATATCGCTATCCTTTTCGTTCTTAAGTATTGGGTATAAGTTCTCCCAGTAGGACAATCTGAAACTTTTCTTGTCATAGGGATTGCTCAGAACGAAGTTGTATGTGTTTGTACTCTGTGTGTTAGACTCCACGTCGTATCCGCTATTGGTGCCATAGTCGTAAATGTTGTAGACGTTGGGACGCGCAATACGGAAACTGATACTCTTGATACCGCGAATGAATGCTCGGGGGTAGAAGGGCTTGCTCATCTGGGTGATGATCTCCGGCATACGCAGATGCAATTCCTTGGACTGTGCTTCACTGACATGACGGTTATATATACCATAGCAATAGGGGATCTGGTAGGCATATCCATCCAAACTTGCACTATAACTGCCGCCAGTAATGGTGTGGTTGCCAAAGGTACTCGCCCATGTGCGTGCCTTGTTTGCATCTATACCATAGTTACCACTAGTAACTGCTGCAGCCTTGAACTCACGAGCCTTAGCGTTGAGGCTATTTACAAAGTAGTATACCGCTACGGCATCTAGTATGAGAAGATCCGTAATGGAGTAGAACACGTTAGATATGCTAGCTCCATCAGTGAGATCTGACCTATCAAATGTGATTGCACTCGAGCTGCTCAAAACAGGCTTAAGGTTCTGCATACGATCGTATATCACTCGGGTAGTATTTAACTTCTTATTGTCCTTAGGTGTATACAGATGGGTCGTCTTAGACCGGTCTATATTCTGGGTATTGTAGCTGCTTCCATTACTTTTCAGTACACCACCCTCCAGCTTCGTTCGGAAGGGGAAGATGCTTGTTCCCGAGTAGGTAGGTGTAGGCTTCATCGAAAGGTAGGTAAGCCCCCCCTCCGCGCGTCCGTATCTAGAAACACTCCACTGGGCACTGATGGTCGATGCACGACCACCGGGCACGCTGCGATCGTAGAGGTACTGGCCCATCGAGGTACCACCTGCCCAGGCAAGATCACTCCAAAAGAGGAATGTGGTATAGGGGTTGGTGTAGGCTTTGAACACATTCTGGTTCTTATACCCCGAGTTGCCATAAGTGAACAAAACTTGCAGGTCGGTGAACGAAGCGTTCATTAGATTATGGCGGTCCACAATATTATATGCAGAGACAATGAGACCACGTGCGAAGATATCCAGAACCTCATTATACTCCTTTGTCCTTGAATCAGGATTAACTCTTGCATACGAAGCCAACTTACCGCTACTGTTGAGTGAACGCATATGCGCGGCCATATTCTCGTAGGGTCGTATCGTAAAGTTGAACTCTGCCAGTACTTCGGTAAAATCGGCCATCGATGCATTGAGTTCAAACTCCTTCACCTTGGTCTCAATCTGGTCTTTCTGGCGTTCGGTCACCATAGCACCCTCGAAGCCTGCAAAGATAGCACCAAGATCTACCATCTGTCCGTTTTGTGCCTTGCCAGCACCTGCAGCAGGAGTGGCAATGGTGTTGCCATCGCGGTCTTTTGCCCTACCATATTGGATGCTCTCCTTAATGATGCTCTCTTTGGCATCCTTCAAATACTTATCATACTTAGCATTGTCGATACGGAGTATCTGCAGTTTCCATGTGCGATCCCAGTATCTGCTATCAGCTTTCATAGCGCTGATATTGAAACTACTGTTCGTTGTCCAGGTGACATACTTGGCACTTCTACCCACGGTAGATATGACCTCACGAACAGGGAGGTCAGTGCCTACCTGCTTGAATCCGACAAAACCAAGATCAGGATTGGGAGCCATCAAACGCATCACGACCGTCTTACCATTAACATTGAGTAAGTCGCTACGTGAACGAGTGAGAGCTATGCGAGGCTGCTCCACCTCATCGTAGTAAGCCTTATCGGGATAGGTGCTTCCCATACCAGGCTTTCCGGGACGTGCAAAGGCTACGTCCTCGGCAGTCAGTTGCTCGGGAAGCGCCTTGGTAGCAAAGTAGAACTCGTAAGAGTCTTCCCAAGCCTTGCTCACAGTCTTGTAGTTGGTAGACTCGTCGCAGAATCGGGGGTTTACCTCGCGGCCATTGACAATCTCTTTGGCATAGCCTCGCAAGGTGGCACGATAGTAGCGGTTGGGCTCAAGCGAACCGGTCTTCAGGGTGAAGTTCTCCTGATCGCCCGAGGTGCTTACAGCTTGCACATTGTCAAGACTGTGCTCGCCATCCTTCGCTCCGTTCTTATTCTGATAGCAGTCGAGTGTCATACGTCCGAGGCGGAACACATAGGTGCGCTCGGCATTGCGAGCTCCCTCACCAGAGGTATCATAGTTCTGAGCCTGCAGCTGCGCATTGATGGTCTCATCGAGCAGGCGTATATGGACGCCGATGGGCATATTGGTCGTGAATCGGGGAGTAGCATAGGCCGAAATCTTCTTGTCGTTGGCCCAACCCTCATTCTTGCTCTCGTAGTTAGGATAGGTGTCGGCAAAAATCTGTATGTCCTGCATCGGGTTGGCATAGTAGGGCACACACACATCGCCCGCCTCAATCTCGATAGCTTGGTTGAACTTCACCAGTCCGTTGAAGAGTGAGCACTTGGCACGAGCCTTACCATATACCCAGGTGGGGTGGGCAAAGCCAACCTGCAGCAGTGCACCCAAACCAGCCTCGACGAGCGAAATCTTACCCTTGAAGAGCCAGAGGTCGATCATCAGACCGATATCACCCTTGAGCAGTGCATACATCTGTCCCGTAGCGTAGTAGCCATTGATACCGCGCATGGGGCGCCCCGTGTTGGAACAGGGAGGTGTGCCTCCAGCCAGCTTCACCAACGCCAAGTCGAAGCCACCTATCATCGTAGCATCGAAGTAGGCTATGAGCATATTGGCGCCGAGGGTAGCTCCTGCCGAAGCGCCAAACATCATACCTCCATTGGTGCCACTCTGCAACAGGCTACGAAGGGTCTCCTCACGGAGGCTCTGGGCACGGCTTGAGGTGCCTGCCTGCGACTTGCCGTCAAGGCCTTCGCCGTCGAGGAATTCCTGTACCTCAGTGGGGATAGGAGGCAATATCTTTCCATCATTACCCACAGGGAGGTCGTTACCGATACAGAAGTAGGCATTGGCCCACACCTTGGCCCACATGGCCACGGGATCCTCCTTATCGCCTATTTGGAAGTCGATGAAGGTGATTCGGCATCGATCGCTCTCGGGCTGGGGCTTACCAATCCACAGGTGCCACTTCACATCCTTGGGGTTGGTGGGCGACACGAACTCCACAAGGAAGTCCATATTGACATAGGCCTCGGCCTTGGCTACCATACCCTGTCCTGTATTCTTCTCCTTGGACTTCTTGGCACCGGCATCGGTGAGGTCCTGCTCATCCTGACCGAATGCCTCCTGTAGAGTAGCCTTCACTCCGTTAAACTCGGCAGGCACGTAGTTCTCAATCATCTTCTTGGCCATATCGTCCATACTTGCCTTACCATCGGCAGTGACTGAGAGCTGTAGATACTTGCGGCCTGTCTTGCTCTTGTTGTCAATGGTGTTCTCATAGATGATGACTGCCTGTGCGTTGATGGCACCGCTCTTGTTCACGCTGCCTCCCAACACGTGGGCCTGACCGGTGAGCTGTATACGGCTCATCTTGTCTTTCTCAGAATCGTAGAAGAAGAGTAGGTCGAATTTACCAGCGATGGCACCCTCGCTACCTGCGGTGAGCCCTACACCGAGCTTAGCTCCGATGACATCGTAAGCGGGTAGCACCTCGGGCATACCGTGACGGTCGGTCTTGCCAGTAGTCTTACAATTGAAATAGAAACCACCCGACACCTCGCTGATACTGATGGGTTGCAAGGTACTCATAGCCTTACCGCCCATTGCTACACCAAAGTAGCCCCACGAGTAGGAACCTGTGTGTCCTGAGCCCACCTCGTGCTCTTTTCGGTAATAGCCACCATTGGCTGCAACGGTGAAGAGCTCGCCTGGCAGGGTGATATTGAGATCACCAGCATAGCCCTCGCCACGCTCCTGGTCGTTAGATACAGCGAGTGTTCCGCTCAGGTACATACCTGCGATAGAAGCCTCCACACCTACGCTCTCGAACTCGGTACCCTTATACTCGGCACTCTTCTTTTCCATATCGAATGCAGCCCAGATGGTGATACCGGTCTTGGCAGAAACCATCTCCATCAATCCCATCTTGGCATTTACGTAGAGACCTATCTGTCCGTTGCGCTTGCCTGTACCGGTGGTCACGCTGAACTCTTCGAGGCCAATGGCAAAACCTGCGATATTGAGGCCATACTCCACATCGGAGTCGACCTTCTTGCCCTCGGCTTCCTCTTCTTGTTCCTGTTGCTTCTCACCACCGGCACCAGCGCCTGCCTTACCTGCTTGGGCTGCTCCTGCTTGGGCTGCCTGATTGCCTGCACCGCCAGCCTGCTTGGCTTGGTTGCCCGCTTGCTGGGGCTGACTGCCACCCAAGTCGATACCTCCCAAGCTCCATCGGCCGAGGTCGAAACAGAAGTCGCCCTCCTGGCTCTCGAAGTGGTAGGCATTGCCCTCGATGGTCTTCTCGCTCTTGAAGTTGGCCAGGCGCATATTGTGTACCTCAATACCGGGAAGAGCAAAGGCCGCAGCCGACTCGGCCGACTTGCTACCCGCGATATTGATGGTGGCGCCAAGACAGAGCTCCACATCGGTGTCCTCATCGAAGTAGGTGAGGTTGAAGTAGGTCTCGTCTTTCTGGAAGTCCATAGTACCTACGAAGAAGTCGAGGCTGAGACTATCTACGGGGCGTGTTTCAAAGATGACTTTAATGGCTTTGTTCTCGCGCTGTACTTCCTCTGCCGAGATAGTCTGCTGACCCTCAACAGCCTGGTTGGTAAGGAGGGCGCCGCTGCTCTTGTCTGCATAGAAGACCTTGGCTTCGTAGCCTATCTCGCCTTCGAGAAGGGGAACCTCGAACTTACCGTTCATACCGAAGTTGCTGAAATCATTCTGTATGATGCTGAGGTTGACCTCGTCAAGCGACATACGCCAACCACCCATAGTGGTAGTGTGCTGGTCAAAGACATTCTGTCCATAGAAACTACAGGTGAAGCCCGAATCGTCGTAAATAACCTTCTCGATGCCCAATGCGAGTTGTTTGTCTTCGCCACTATCATCGAGCTCAATGAAGGGAGGAAGGGTGACACTGAGCTTCTCGAAATAGAAACCTTGCCACTCACGTAACTTCTGGTCATCGGAGCCACTGGCATTGATGCCTGCAGCTGCCCAGTCATACTCCTTGGGGAAAGACTCTCTGGTGAAACCGTCGGGGTAGGCCTTCTTGGAATGGTCATAAGCAATACCCACCTCAGGGCCTGCCAAAGTGAATGAGTAACCCGGAGCATCCTTGAGTTGGAAAGCATCCATACGTATCTGACCTATCCAGTCCTCCTTGTCAGCAATGCGCGCGGTGAGACGGATATCGGGAGCTACACCTTCTGTAACGGTGCCATCCACATCCTTAAGGATATCCTCGCTCGGGATGGCCATCTTGGCATCGACTACAAAATCTCTAAACTCGCCATCTTCCCATGCCACGTAGCAACCGTTGTTACTCAGTTCCTCTACGCTCTTAGGAGAAAGGAAGGTGATATTGAATCCCGTAGAGGGGTCTTTGATGGTGAGATCGGTGAGCAAAGCCAAATCACCCGTCTTGGGGATGAGAGTAGAGTCGCTCATACCCAGATGAGGTGCACCGAAAACAAGAATATTCTCGGCCGTATTGACATAGTTGGTCTCGGGCAGGGTAAACTGTGCCATAAGGTTCATATTTGCTCTGTCGGGGCGGAACTCCATGCTGATGAGCTGTATGTCGACAGGGCTCTTCTCGCTCACCGACTGGGGCAATTTAAGGGGGAGTGCCAACGCGGGGGCTCCCTCGACAAAAGTCATGGGGATGGCATCGAGGGTCTCGGTGGCATACCTATAGTATTGGGCAAACTCGCTACCTGCGAGCATGGCCTTCAGTTCGGTGCCTAGTTCTTCGTTGTTCAGGCTATCAAGCTTGCCCTCGAAGAGATCGTAGGGGACGAAGTTGAGTTCTTTCTTCTTGGCCGACTTGACCAGTCCGCGGTAGGCCACCGACTCCTTATTAATATAGAGTGTGTCGAACTCTACGGCAATGCGTATGGGGAAGCCCATGGCATTCCACGTGATATAGCCATTACCGCTATAGCATGAGTCGCTCTGTGCTGCGCGTTGCGACTCTTCGATGGTGAGGATGAACTCTCCAATCTTAACCTCGTGAAATGAGCCTACGAAGCTAGCCGAGCTTAGCGCCAGCGTGTCTGCATTGGTGCCCTGCTCGTTGAGTTTATCCTCTTTGGGGAGGTCCCATACGAGGGCTTGCACAGTGTTCTTGCCATCGAGTAGTTGCATATCCTTGGCACGATTGAACTGGATGACGTTATCCACAGTGTCAATCTGTACGATGCGCTCGGGTGCGATGCCACCACAGAGGTTGTTGAGTTGCTCCTCGGTGAGGGTGATGGCGCTATCGGGAGGCAGGGTGAAAAGGCTATCGCTGACACCATAGTAGCGATTGTTGAGTGTGAGGCGCAAGCCAAATGTGCTCTCCTCGAAGCCGACATTCTTGAAAGTGACGTCAAAATACTTGCCAGGTTCGGTGAAATAAGGCTCGGCTTGGTCACTCATGGTAGCCTTTGGCGTTATCTTGACTTCGACATCTCCAAAAGCGACATCCTTGGAGGTGTAGAAATGCACATCTTGGCTACCTAGGCGACCATTGCTAAGGGTAAAGAGAACCTCGTCGGAAGCGAGTTGCAAGGCAGCTCTCTCTGCATGAGGATCGAAGAGGGGTCGGGAAGCATCTTTCGTGTATGCTACATCGATGGCTCCACCATCATAGACTACGAGGCGGGCTATGCTAGATAACTCTTCTGAAACGATGTCTTTCAAATCCTTGATAGTGTCACAAAGAGCGGTTGACGCATTAGGATAGTAACACATCGTTTGAGCACCACCACACAATCTGTTAATCTCACTAGGGGTTAGCACACGTTGTTCCTCAGGCTTAAGAAAGAGAGGTTTATCATTGCGGCTACGGAAGTCAATGGTATAGTAACTCTCATCTTCGTCAAAGTAATATTCTAACACGGGCAACACGACAAGTTCTTCCAAGCTATTGTTGACCAACGTGATATCAAACAAACGGCCAGGAGTGCGGGCATAGTAGAGACCATTGGCGGGCATGGGGTCCATGCGTTGCTTGAGGATGACGCTGACTTGGTCAAGTTTGACACCTTCGACACCACGGAAGGTGTGCTCGCCTTCGCCAAGGCATAGCTTTTCCATGTAGTCGGGTGCTTCCTCTTCACCTTCGGTTATTAGATCATAGTCGAGTGCCATGAAGGTGAGTTGGTTATCAGCATCGAGGCGTACAAGATCGGAGAAGACGGTAACTGTGTCGGGGATGTCGGCATCTAGCTGATGGTGCAACAATACGGTGCCTCCACAATACTTATTGATCTCGCTGGTAGTGAGCTTACGGGTGGCCTTGGCAGCAATGGTAATGTAGGCGTCTTCATCCACCTCGCCATTGGCATAGTGTGGCTCGAAAGTTTCTCCTTCACCATCGGTAAAACGGTAGAGCAACATGGGCTTTACCTTCACCTCGCGATCGAGCGTGTTGGTGAGAGAGATGTCGAATAGGCGCCCTGGGGTCTGCACATAGGGTTCGCCGTTCTCGGGAAGTTGGAGTATCCTGGTACCGATGGTGACAACAATGTCGTCCAACACCACAGCGGGGTCTGCATTGAAGGGTTCTCTTGACCATCCACGGATGGCACGAGCCTCAAAGTCGGGCGTATTCTTCTTATCATATCTGAGCACTGTGTCGATGTCGACAACGGCAATGCCCACGAGGTTGATATCGGCAAAGTCGATGAGGTCGTCGAAAGTGTCGAGTGTGTCGGGTTCCGCATCGCCGGTATAGCGTACGCCCTTAGTACCACTGAGGAAACGGAGCACCTGGTCCTGAGTCAGCATGGTCGTCCTGTCAGGCTGAAGCACGATGTGCTCGCCATGAAGGTCCTCTATAGCGGGAGCATAGGTGTAGACTTCATCCTTGAAGTTGTAGCGGATAATGGGAAAGCACCGAATGGGGCGACTGGTAGTGTTGGTAAACTTTAGTTCGTACAGGTTGGCGGTCTTCTCAATATAGGCCTTACCATTGCCCGGCATGGGGTCGAGGAGAGGGGTAATGCTGACATTCACATCGTGCAAATAGCTGCCTAATGCGATGGTGTAGCTGCAACCACATTGCCCCACGAGGGCTGGGCGTAGCTCGCCGAAGTCGATTTCTTTGAGATGCTCGACAATGCTAGCATCATATACGTCGATGTGGGCAAAGCTGAGTTCGTCGACACTTAGGTTGTCGTCGAGGAAGTTGTCGAGGTTTTTATATAACTCTATCGTGTCGGAGGTGACATAGTGACGGCCTTCGCCATCGGGCACGCACCGAATGGCGCGGTTGCTCCCGAAGAATCGTTTGTGGTCGTCTTCGGAGAGCGTGTAGCGCTGACCAGGCTGTAGGGTGATGGTCTGTTTGTGCCACCCAGGGATGCATGCTGCGAGGATGTCGTCCTCATCGGTCATCTTATATTTGAGGACAGGGCTCACCGTGTAGGGACGACTGCCCATATTGGTAAGCACCACGTCGAAGAGGTGGTGGGTGTGCATAAAGTAGGCACTAGCATTAGAGGGCATGTCGCTCTTGCGACAGCTGATGCTGACATCGATGTCGCCAATGAAAGCTTTAAGTGAAGTCTCGAAGTCGACCGTTTGGGCCTGAAGGAATGATTTGGTGGCATAGTCGGCATCCTTTCCGTACAATGTGCGCAACGTGGTGGCATCATACAATGACAACTCGGCCATCGCGGATCCGTCGAGACCCAAGAAGTTGGGGTCTTCAGCAAGAAGCACAGTGTCGGAGGGTACTGGAGGCCTGTTGGCATATCGGCGTGCTTGGGTGAAACCTCCGCAGAGCTCGTCGAACTGGTCGCCAGTGAGTTCGTAGATTTGGCCTGGAGCAATGGTTATCCCCCTATTGATGCGGTCGGTGTAGCCTACACCACCATAAGCATCGCCTTCATAGTCGCGCACTAAGAGACGGGGGCATACAGTGTAGCTTAGTGTGCTGAGGTTCTCAATCGTAGCCGTAAAGAGGCGCGAGGGCTTAGTGAAGTACACCTCACTGTCGGTGGGCATGGGATTCATGCGGGCTTCAAGTGTGATGTTGAACACGGCGCCTGGCTCAACCTCCCCACTAGTGCTAAAGTCAGCACGGGCCTTGCCGATGACCTTTTCGCGCAGCACGGGCTTGCCTGTGAATTGGCAGATACGAGCCGACACAGTGTAATCTTTGTCGGGGAAGGTGCTCTGCGATGGACTACCGATGATGAAGCCCGTCTTGGCCTTGAAGGCGATGACGTCGGCATAGGCATATCCGCCAGCAAGCTCGTTGACCTGCTCATCGGAAAGACTGATAGTTTGCCCCGCAGGAATAGTGAGTGAGCGGGTAGAGTGTTGCTTGTTGGGCGAAGGCGACACACCCCAGTTGTCTTTGAAGAACTGCAATAGCATCGAGATGGTATGATCTTCGCTAGCAGTGTTCTCTAAGGTGATGCGGAACATGCTGCCTGGTTCGCTAAAGTAGGGTTCCAACTCATTGGTGAGTGTAGTGAACTTAGGCTCAATGGTTACCTTGATGGGAAACTCATCGGTGGGCTTCTCTGCATCGTTGACAAGGTCGTTCTCAATACCACCACTGCTGCCCTCGCTACCTAGCTTGAGCACCATGTATTGGCTTGCTCCCTTATTGTTGATGAGAGTATAGTCGGGATTGTTGGTGTCTGACACGACGGGTCGTGCCGTCACTTGAGCGACAAAATATTGGGTGCCACTGCGCTGAAGGTTGTCCACAACGTTTTTGGGTATGTCACAAAAGGGAGTCATCAAACCCTGCTGCTGAAAAGCTATACCATTGCTCGAGATGGCCTCTTCGGGTGACTGGTTGGCCAGCATGCGATAGAGCTTGAAGTCAAAGGAGAACTGACGCGTCGAGGTTAGCGTGGCGAGGTTGAACCGTGGGGAAGTCCACTCAAAATGGGCATAGTCGGTGGGGAAATTCACAACATCGTAAGCGGCCGAGAAGTCAAACCCCGAGGGCCGAGGAAAGGTGAACTCGGGCGACGAGGCCGAATAGCAGATGTCGAAGTAGCATTCGCCTTCACCAATGACATCACCCGACTCGCCTTCATAGTTGGTCTTCACCACAAAGCGCAGCCCATAGTGACCTTCGTCGAGCAAGCCAAACGGACGACCATCTTTAGGGGTTTGTATGGCCTCGGAGATGGCACCGCCCATGCTATACGACCCCATAGGATAGGAGCGGAGGTGTTGGTTGAGCTCGTCACCTGTGAGGTGACGCGTCTGGCGCGGAGCAAGGATGAAACTACTGGGGATGTTGCGTGTACGCGTGAGCGTGAAGAACGAGCTGCACGCAGCAGGCCATGCATCGGCACCTCCTTCGATGGGGCCTACGAGAGACAGTTCTAAGCGTATGGGAATGGGGCGATCAGGGTCACCATTGGTCACCGAAACGTTGAAGAATCGGCCTGGATTCTCATAATAGGTGGCTACTTGTGGTGGTAGCGGATTTTGGCGGCGGGTGATATTGACATGAACCTGCTGGGCCCAAACTGAGGTAAATGACGCAGTAAGGGAAAGCAGTATGATGAGCATGCGTAATCGGTGATTCTTCATACTTCGTATCATAATGTGATGGCGTGTATTTTGTCTTAAACTAATGTTCATACTTACTCGTTTCAGTGACCGGCTTTACAAGCGCGGTCCACCCTGTTGTAGGGCTTCTTTCTTTTTCTTCTTAGCAAAATCAGAAGTGATGATATATTTCTTCCCATTCTTTTGCTTCTCTTCAGCCTGACGCTTGATAGAGAGGGCACTGAAGGTGTAATTATAACTGAGCGAACACATGATATCGTGGCTGCTGACAGGGACGTAAGCCTCCTCCACGATGTTGGTGTTGACGTAACGGTTGTAGCTAGCCGAGAAGGAGAAACTGTGCACTTCCTTAAGGGTGTATCCCATGCCTATGTTGCCACCCATGGAGTTGTTGCGTCCACTACTCTGCATCTCGTTACTGATGAGCGATATGGTGGCCGACACGTTAAGTGCGCGTGACTCGAGGAAGGCGCGTGATGCGGAGAGTGAATAGATATCTGTACTATAGTAAGTGTTGTAGCCTTCGGATTGCTGGTGACTATAATTGAATGAGAAGTTGGTCTCGATGGGCACTATAGAGAGGCTGTAACCCGCACCAATAGCCAATGTCTTTACATCGCTCTCTCCCGTAGCATAAGGATTAAGGTCGATGTTGGTGGTATAGTTGCTTGATACAGATATGCTATTGTAGGTGTAGGTGGTGGTAAACTCATACGATGGGGTGAATGACCAACTGCTCGTGGCGCGATGTACACGGGTGCTGTCGGGGACTATGGCCACACCATCATATTGGCGCTGCGTGTAGCCGTTGTAGCCTGCCATAAGATTGAGGCCACAATTAAGAGGAAGCGAGACATTGCCCGAGTATACATAGCCTCGGGTAGTGTAAAGCTGCTCGCCATCGAGATTGTCAGACTGGATATTAAGATTACCGTTCAGAGAGAGGCGACCTATATTAGTGCTAGCATTTACGCCCAAACTCTGATAGTTATTGGTCATATAAGAGACACCCAACGAAGTGTAGTCGGGTTGGATCATGCGATAGAAGAGCGAGGCGGAAAAGTATTTCCAACTCGTGTTGAGCGACACATCACCAGCAAAACGGGCCAATGTGCTGAAACGAATATCGTAGAGATGACTGTATTTGTCGACCAAATCAACTTGAGGCGTTTCGGAACGTAGGTCGGATGTAAAGACAGAAGTTCCGAAATTGCCTGAGAGATTAAAGTGACTGCCTAAAGAAAGTCGGCCACGGAGACCTACAGCAACGTTCTCTTGCGCAAAAAGTTGGTCGTGCCAATAAGAACTGATAGAGTTGAGGTCATCCTTGCCATGGAAGACGAAGAGATCGATATAGTTACTTGAATTACCGAAGCCCACCTTTAAACCCATACCTTTGCGAAGATAGGCTGGGTTGCGAGCACCGAAAGATGTGGGGTCTGCATCAACAGCCTTACGCAAGGTTCCGTAGAAGGCTCCGAAACGCAATCCTGCACCCTTGTTGGAACGATGCTCGATGCCTACGCCATTGAAAGGCATCGTGAAGGTGTAGGGACTGAACGACATGGAGCGTTGCCCTAAGTGGAGAGTCCAACCTTTGAAGGTGGGACTGATATTGAACGAGAATTGAGGAAAACTGAATGAAGTGTTGTCGCCCGTATAGTAAAAAGAGAATGGCATGCTGATGCCATATAGGTTAATGTTTAGATTTGCATAGAACGAGGTCGATAGAGGCGATGCGTAACCCATACCGCCAGAGGTCTGGTAATAGGTATTCTGGGTACCTATGGCACCAGTGATGATGAGCGGGTCGCTCTTGGCTATAGACGCAATATCTTGAGCACTCATACGGGTGGTGATGCTCAAAAATGCGGTAAGCAATAGTATTATCGACCTTCTGGTCATAGCTGTGTATGTGTTGTTATATTATAAATAGGGAGTGATAGTCCTAATATTGCTTTTCCTTGCCACCCCATGTGTCTGGGTGGCAAGGAGAAAGCAACAATAGGTTGGGGCTTTACTTTGCTATCTTTTGGGTTTCATTGCCAGCTTTTACAACGTATACGCCTTGGCCGAGGTGGCTGATCGATACACGTTGGAAGCCTTCAGCAACAATCTTACCTTGTGCATCGTACACTTGGATAGCTGCAGGTGCAAGGATGACATCTCCCTGGATAGTCAATGTTGCAAATGCTTGCTCTACGCTGGTAGTCTCACTGCGGGTAACGAGCTGAGTAGGAGCCTTGAGTGAACCGAGCATAGAACCGAAGGTCACTACATTCTCAATCTCGCAATACTCACCAGTCCACTCATTGTAAGCGCGGAATGAAACCTCTTCACCAGCCTCACCAGCTACGGTGATGAAGGCACGCCCCTTGACAATGCGGCCTTCGCCACGACACTCGTCGCCAACGAAAGCACCGATGGTGTAGTCAGCAACATCAGCACCTGCGGGAACGATGAGCTCACCGATGATGGGCATCACGTTGGCAAAGCGGCTGCCATCGTAGTTCCATACAGAACGGTTCATATCACGAGCATTTGAAGGCGCAGCCTCGAAGGTGCCCTGTGTCAACTCATAACGGTTGGGCATCTGCAGACTGAACTCCTCATAATCTCCAACATTGCTGTAGAGGAGGTAACCCTGGTTGGGTTCCATAGTGGTCAACGAACCTACCCATTCGCCTTCTGTAAAGGTGGCAAAACCTCCATCCTTAGAGAGAAGCACATCCTCGTCGCGGAAATTGCTAGTGCCAAGGATTTCTTCCACACCATAGGCATACTCATAGGGGAACGAAATCCAGTTCCAGCCGTGAGCAATGTCTTTCGATTCGATGCTACCATCAGCGTTGAGTCCCTCACCATCCTTGAAGTAGAGATCTTGGGCTGCCTTCAGGTTGATCTTGTAGCTCTCTGTGTTTTGCAACTTCTCCAATTCACCGAAGAGGCCCCACTCGGGGTCGACGATGACGAGCGAGTTCTGTGAACGCACCTCAGTGAGGAAGCTACGCCCATCAACTTTCTCTTCCTGATCATACATAGCATTGTACAAGTCATTCACATCGTAGTTCTTGGCTGAGATGAATGATACCCAGTTCCATCCCTCGTTGAGGCTGACCTTTTCACCGATAGAGAATTCTTGAGTTTCTGCTGTCAGCGGAGCAGCAATCTCATCACCCTCTTGCTCGCTGGTGTCGTACTCGAAGGTTACGTCACCTCTGTAGCACAATGAGCGGGGAGTGAATTGGTAAGATACAATGCTGTTCTCAAAGCCAGTGCGCTCCACATCGAAGAACTTCCATCCGTCTGCAATCTCGTCAAAGCTGTTCGCGCCATCGATATCTACGTAGATGACATAGCTGAGTTTCTCTATGTCGAAGTCTGCATCTGCGGGGAGGTACTCTACAGTCACTTCAGCTGATCTACCATCATTATAGAGCTCGCCATCGGTAGGTCCAAAGCCTGTGGCTCTGATCTCGCTCACCTTCAGCTTAGCCACGAGGTCGAAAGTGGCCGTTGCATTCGGGTTTTCATTACTTACGATGGTCACGGTATAGGTGCCCTTGCTTACACCATAGCGATATGATTCATCAGACTCTAACATACCATCAATACCCATAACGGTCACGCTCTTGTCGGTTGCATTCTCCGGGTATACCTTGATGTCGATGTTACCTTCACAAGAGGGACCATCATACCATTGGGGGTAGCTCTTACCATTGAGGTCTTCACTATTATTAATAGTAACCTCGATGCGGGTGACACCCTGAGAGGCTTGAATCTCCATCTTCGCAGACTTCTCTACTAGTTCGCCCTCAACCATTGTGCCCTTAGCAACGGCCATAAGGTATAGTTTGCGGTCCTCAGTAGTAGGCTCTGTGAACTTGAAGGTCAAGGTGCACTCGTTGGTCTCTTGATTCCATTCGCACATTTCTTGCTCCACGATGTCGATATACGTCTGCTCATATTCATCCACGATTTGGAATGTGAACTCACTCAAGTCGGCATCAGCAGGTGTCACCACTGCAGTGGCAGTGAGCTCCTCGCCTACAGCCACAATGATGGGTTCGGTGACAGACTTGTCACCCACTGAGGTGATGTCCACTGCGGTGGGTGCCTGGGTAACGATAAGGTCGTATGAAATCTGGAAGTTCTCGTCGTAGTTGCTGACGTAGGTTACCTTTACGGTACCCTTCTTTAGAACGTATGCCTTCCAAGATTCGGCATCACCAATGCCTGTGTTGTCGAAGCGAATGACGTCACCGTCGTTACTCTCGAGATTAATATAGTAGGTTTCATCTTGATATGAAGACTCGCCTTCCCATTGGAACGACATATCCAAGGTGTTGTAGATGTAATCGGTGATGTCCTCCTCACCCTCAGTGGTCTTGTCGTAGAAGATTTCTGTCTTGGTTTGTTGGAAGCTCATAAGCGCTGTTATTACATTCAATTCAAAGGTAGCAGTCACATCCTTGCCATTCTCATCATCGATATCGACTACGGTAATGGTCGCCGTACCCTTACCTACAACCTGCAAATTCTCTCCATCGACAACCTTGATAACGTCGGTGTTACTACTGCTGAGGAACTTAACACCAGGGAAGGTGGGGTCAGGTCTTTCGGGATTAGACTCATATTCGTTGTGGTAGAATGTCAATCCGTTCAACTCACGACTATCAAATGTCAGTTCATTTGTGCTCATCCAATAGACTGAAGAGGCACTTCCTGTTATCTCAATGCTCTCGACGGGGTAGTAGCGCTCGAGAACCTCAATTTCGAGGTTAACACCCGAGAGTCTTCCTAAACGAAGAAGACCGCCCCAAGACATATCCGTTACTTCTACACCTTCAATCGCATCTTTACCATCAACTTTCACGTGGTCGAAGCCTTGGTGGTTGGTAAGACCGAGTTCGTCTTCATATTCCCAATTTCTACCCTCAAGCCACCAAAAGGGTTCTGCTTCGTAGTCAACACCCTTTGTCATCTCATTACCACTAGCGTCGTACACCTTGACCTCGTCGTACAGATTGTCCAAAATGTATGGAGCAGCACCGATGCGTATAGATACCTTAAAAGGATTTCTGTCTTCTTGATACACCACATTATCCTTTACGGCACAAAAGCGAGCGGCCGGTTTGAACGACATCGTATAGTGTTCTGAAGGGTAGACCGCAGTGTGGTCACCCTGATAGGTGATATTGCTGCCATTATCGTCTGTCAAGGGATAGATTATACCTTGTTTATCATGGAAAATTTTAAACTTAATTTCTTTTCCCTTATCCGCATCTGTACCACCCACTCGCAGTGTGTAGATCTTGATTCCACTATTTGACGTAGTGTACTTAGATGTGATAGCACGTAACTCGCCATCGATGAAGGCTGCCACTTCAGGCACATAGTTACCACTACCATACAAAGTCTCATCATCGCTATTGAGACGTAGGTAGACAACAGTCTTCTGCTGATATTCATTACCTGGGTCAGTCCAGCCACTCTCAAAAATAAATCCACCAGTGTTAGGATCAAATTCTTGCGCCCATGCTGTCATCCCGACCAGCATTAGCATCATCGTTAAGAACTGCTTTTTCATAATAACGTAAATTTTAATTAGGTATTATTTACTCTTATTTGTAATCTATGATTTGCAAAAGTAGACTATGTTCTATTAACTTGTTAGGATTATTCCTCCTTTTTAAAGGAGTATTTCTGTCGAATTTTTCCTAATTTATGCTATCCTATTTTAGGATAAATTCGATATCAAAAATACTTTATTATATATATATAATAATATAATCTGAAAAAATGCTAATAATCCTAAATATGATTATCAATATTCACAACTCGGCATGTCATGTAATTACTCAAATAAAAAAGGGCAGAAATGCCCAACTTATAGAATTAATGTAAAAGAAATAATACAGAGCCCGGTTACAGAGTCCAGTTAATACAGAGTCCATTTCATTCCCCTCCGGTCCTAGTTTTTCGATGTTTCTTCTTCATAGGGAGCAGCAAGGAAAGAGACAATCTCTTTCCAATTAAATTGCTGCTTCCGTTACATGTTGCTTAAGCTTCGTATATGGGAAACACATCCAGTCCATATATCCTCTCGCAAAGATTCTCACATAGCATCCATGATACCTGACTTACTTTGAAGTGGTATTTATCCTCTATGCTATGCAAGAATTCTTCGTGATCTTCGGTTTGGTCTAATTGTTGCTTCTCACTTTCGGAAAGTTTTACTTTGATTACCTCTCCGACACAATAGTCGAGAAGTATGAGATAAGTGTTTCCCATATCAGTCTGCTTGTTTTGAGTTAATGAATAGATTCTTTACCGTTTGCACGGTTTGTACTGAACATTCTGTCAGTTTTGCTACATTACGGATGGAGTAGTCTTTCTTCAGAAGTGATATCACCTCCTTATACTCCTCCTTCATTTGCTCTGTAGTCTTACAACTTCCAGGTTTGCGTCCTAGTTTTCCTCCTCGCTCGATGTACTGCTTACGTCCAGAGTTCAATCGATACTGAATGTTGCTTCTCTCGATATTACTCATCTCGGCAAGGATGGTGATCATAATTGAGGCTATAGGATTAACCTCTCCATTAGGTTGGAGAGAACTGATACCAATGTTCTGTATATAGACAGATACTTTGGCTTCATGTAGAATTTCCAAACTCCTCAATACTTGAAGGGTGCTTCTCCCTAAACGGGAGAGTTCTGATACAAGCAAGATTTTCACAGAATGAGAGGTACAGTATTCCAAACATTCTGACAGAACTTGCCTTTCTTCAATTTTCTTGGCGCCTGAAATATGCTCCTCGTAGACTTTGAGAACTCTCAGGTTTTGAGATTCGGCATATCTTTCCAGGTCTTGTACTTGTCGTTTTGTGTCCTGCCTGTCATTCTGTGAAGATACACGGGCATAGATCACTGCGGTAGGTATTGTCTGTTCCATAATAAATCAAAGATTAATTGTTTGACATTATCGGAGTGTTCCAAACATCCTTTGCAGATTTATTTTAGAACACTCTTTGTTTTTGAACATGGGTAGAAAAAAGAACCTGTGAGCGGTTGATATTTTCTCCATTCTCACAGGTTCTCTTTTGTTGAGATTATGCGATTATCTGATATTCGCAAGTGTCTTATACTTGTCCTTCTCTGTTATCGCAATTTTTAGCATTATCGTCAATATGATACTGACTGATCAACATAGATACCATCCTTTGACAAATGTCTTGTAGTACCCTTCGTTAACAGGGACTCTGACTTCGTCAAAGACAATCTTCCAAAGACAATCCTTTTTATTGGGACGCTCAGTAGA
>JAEIGA010002335.1_pt1 | contig 30289 bp, 44 predicted proteins | sample 9270691 | NCBI WGS metagenome assembly JAEIGA01 (sample SAMN17057246, study PRJNA624740) | gut metagenome | biome: biome; isolation source: fecal sample | host: Bos grunniens | place: China: Xizang | collected 2019
ATTATGAAATCTCCTAAAACCAGCCGACAGGCTCTAAGCCTCGCCCACATGGACAAGTAACCGTTTTTGGAGATTTCATTATGGAGCTTCCAGTAGGAATTGAACCCACACCAACTGAGTACAAATCAGTTGTTCTGCCGTTAAACTATGGAAGCTTGGTGTCACTGGGATTATAGTTATAGTCCAAATCCCCGTGACAGCAAATGACTGTTAGGATATCCCCTTTTGGTACTCCATGTTGTTATAGACCGCATGGACACGCTGTCTGTGGCAGCGGTAGTTGGGATCGAACCAACGATGCATGAGTCAAAGTCATGTGCCTTACCACTTGGCTATACCGCTATATAATAACGCATGGTTTAGTTGCTAGCTTTACCAACCACATTTAGGTTGCGTCACTCCCCGCCGATACCTCGGTCACGGTGGTACTGTTGTAGCCGTACCTCGCACTGGTGGGATAGGTTGGATTTGAACCAACAACCAAGGGATGTTTCGCCTACATATACCCCTTCTAAGGTAGGAAGCTCTACCGATTGAGCTACTATCCCATATTTAATATGTATTGGTTGCAGAGGTAGGAGTCGAACCTACGCCCCAAGGAGCATGAATCCTGTGACTTAACCGTTTGTCCTCTCTGCATGGTGCTACTGGCGGGGGTCGAACCCGCAATCCTTTCGGCACACGGACTTAAGCCGTATGTGTATTCCAATTCCACCACAGTAGCGTGTATTCATTTGTATCTTGCTAAGTTCATGTCTAAATTATAGCACAATATTGTATCTTTGCAAGAGCAAAACTATACAAAATTGTCGCTAAATTCGTTGTAAGTTTTGGTCATTTTACCAGTGTGCTCCTTTTGAGATACAGAACAGGTGTTCCCCTTGGCTCTGAGGATACTCTAGCACAATTCCACAGATAAATCAAGATGGCAAAATGTACAAAGAAAATGTCTCTTACTTATTTATTTTGCACAAAAACAATTGCCATGTGTATCTTCTCATGATACAATCATGTTACATCCACAGAAAAGGAGTGAAAATTATGACAACTAGCCCTGGTACAAGAATAAGAGAATTACGGACATTAGCTGGAATGTCCCAAGAAGAATTAGGTAATCGAGTTGGGGTGCAACGAGCAGCAATTAATAAATATGAGGTTGGAAGTGTCACCAATATACCTCTTTCTACTATTGAGAAGATGGCGAGTGTATTCGATGTTTCTCCAACATATATTGTGGGGTGGTGCGAAACATCTTCCAATCCATTATCCGCAGAGGTAAAAGTTCTTAAAGGTATCCAAACATTCTATGGTAAAGATGCAGTTGATCTTCTGGAAGCGTACACTGCCCTTTCCAAACGAGGTCGTGAGCGTGTACTCCAGTATACTGATGACATGAGCGAATTGTATTCAGAAAACTAATTAATAAAGTATGTACTTATAATATCTTTCTTAATAGGTCTACGATACTTTTACTTTATAAGAATATCGTAGACCCTTATAAATAATAAATATAAAGGCAAGTTTATGTTGCTTTGAAACATTCGCACAAAAATGAATATTTATTCACAGTGTTTTTGTTCATATTGCACAACAGGAGGAATTTACATGAGAAACGAAAACGGCTTTGGGAGTATCGTTTGTTTAGATAAGACAGGTAAGAAACGCCGTAAACCGTGGGCAGTACGCATCACAACAGGGTGGAAAGGTGGAAAACAACAGCGTCAATATCTTGGTTATTATAGAACACAGGCAGAAGCGTTGATTGCATTAGCTGAATATCATAAAAATGGAGTTAACCTTGATGTTACAAAGTTAACGCTTGGTGAAGTATACGAGCAATGGATTAAACGAAAAGAATTAACGATTAGTAAAAGTGCTCTAAGCACTCACAAAATGGCACATGATCGCTTTGAAAATATGGTTAATATGCCAATGAAAGATATTAAAAAAGTCCACCTACAAAACTGGTTGGATGGAATTAATCTAAAACCAGCGTCAAAAGGTAAGATTAGAAGCACGATGCACCAATTATTTGAATACGCAGTGGCATATGATATAGTCCAAAAAAATTACGCTAAAGATTTGGAGATCACAGAGAAAATAGAAAAGACTGGCTCTGTATTTACCGAAGAAGAAATTAAAATTCTATGGGAAAACAGAGATGACCAAATGGTACAGTATGTGCTTATCTTAATCTACACTGGATTGCGTATCGGTGAGCTGCTTGCAATGACAGGCGACACTATTTATCTTGACAAAGGATATATGGTTGGTGGTAGTAAAACAGAAGCTGGGAAAGACCGAGTTATTCCACTTCACGATAAAATCCTCCCATTAGTTGAGCAAAACATAGAGAACAACTATCTGGTATATAGTAAACGAAGTGGAGCATTTACATACAATGGTATTCGACCACGGTTTGAGAAACTTATGGTTAAATTGGGAATGAATCACAAAATACATGATACTCGTAAGACAGCAGTTAGTATTATGCACAGTGCTGGCATTCCAATGGAAACTGTACGAATGATCGTTGGACACTCTGCAAAAGGAGTTACGGAAGCTGTATATTTATATAAAGAACCCCAAGAATTAGTTGACGCAGTAAATAGTATTAATATCCCATATTAATTTGATTTAGTGCGCTTTAATTTACTCTATTTTTGTAGTCTGTTTGTGGGCTATGTGGACAAATTTAGCCGAATACAAACAAAAAAAGACCCCGCCAACACTGAGTTGACGGGGTTTTTAAATACTGTTAATTTTCCAAGAAAGAAAGTGTGAAACCATTGATACGAGTGGTTTCAAGAGGTTTTGTAGGCTGTGTGAAACCTTATGTTATTTCTTCGTAGCTAACTTTTGGAGCAAATCTGTGGCGTACTTATACTTGGATAAGTAATCCATTGTACCGTCAGAGAAACCAAATCTCTCTTGTACTTTTTTGCGGTAGTCAACTTGACCAACCGATTTTTCCATCGCAGCTTTTACATCTGATCTAAACGTATCCATGCTCTTACCATGCTTCGGAAACCAGTGCATAACATCGGCATGATTGGAAGCAATTCCACGCTTATAACCTTCACTGTGACAAATTACCACACCATCTTTCGTGGGGTTAAGATTGTATTGCTTACATAAATATGCAGTTAATTCAACAGCTTCTTGGTAGACCTTATTGAAATAATTCTTGTCAGCCAGACCATCTTCGCAAATCTCAAAGCTGATGTGGGTGTCATTAGCAGAACCTTTACTGCCTTTACCAGCGTGCCAACCACGATAATTCCACGGTAAAGTTTGGACGGTTGCAATAGAACCGTTGTCTAGCTTACCAATAAAGGCGTGTACGCATACAGACAGACCACTCATATTCCAATGGTTACCGTACTTATTTACACCAATACCACTTACGTTAGGTTGGACGTATCGTTTGATGGTTGAATTATTCACACCAGTAGAGTGTATCATAACACCCTTTGGAGTAATCTTTTTTCCCGTGATATAACAGTTGTTTTTGGTTAGGATATTTTTAATGAGGTTCATTGGCTATCACCACCAATGGCATCTTGTATCTTTTGGCTTTGTGTGCCAAAGTAAAATGCAATGATAACGGCATAAATTGTCATAAAATCTTGACTAATAGAATTGTTGACAGCTTGGTATGCGAAAATCGCAGTCAATACCAGTGTAACTATCGACTTAACAGATAATAAATTAGCAATACGCTTACTAACTTTCTCCACTTAAATCCTCTCCCTCATTATCTATTTGTTCACCCTTAACAACCTTGGCTATCTTGATCCCAGCGAGAAGAAAAACTTCTAAACCGCCAGCCCCCAAGGTGTATTGGATAAGCGTATCTGGTACAGAACCTTTGATAATAAAAATGACCTCCATCGATATGATGAAGGTCAATGCGAATATGCCTAGCAACACCAAGACAACATTGGAAGTCTTACGTTTCTTTTTTGATCTACGTTTACGACTCATGGTGATAGCCCTCTAAATGCTGTATATCACCTTTGATGTGTTTGATTTCATTCTCGACCACGGGCATACGTTTGGCAAAGTTGTTGTGTTCCCGTACTTCACGGGTCAACTCTTCGATCTTGGTATCGGTAACAGCTTGGTTCACAAGTATCTGTTGTTGAATTTTGTTTGTGGTGTTTTTGTTGGATAAGATCACACCCACCAACGCCAACCCCCCAGTAATAAATGCCACAAGTATCTCCGTCATTTATTATCCCCACCTGTTTCTCTACTAAATTATATTTCGTGCCAAGTTTCGTTTTCTTTATCGAAGATGAATACCTTACCAGTGTCCATTTCAAAAAACGTACTAGCGTTGGTAACATCCGTGGGTTTGCTGTCTGTACTTAATCCGTAGCATTGAAAAATTGGACAACCCTTATTATCGGAGTCGTAAATTTTAGTTACCATATTAATCTCTCCTTTTATAGTCATTACCTCGTAAATGCGAGGTCAAGCAGGTTTAATGCGTAGGCGGTCACCCCATAAAAACCTCAACCCAACCGCCGTCCTCACCCATAAGAACGCCGGGGACAATCATAATCTCTTTCCTAGCAAGCGTGCCCGTTGCGCCTCCACTTCTGAAACTGTAATGCTTATACAATACAAACCCTTCCGAGGATATTTGCATCTCGTCGATTACCTTCGCGCTACTGTTACCATCAGCGTCTTTCCGCCGCAAAATAAATAACTGACCGGTTTGTGATATCGCATCAAGTGCGGAACTCGCTTCTTGCGAAAGGGCAACTACTTCGCCTTCATGTTCCGGCACAACACTATCAATCTCCACCACAGGCAGACCGCCGCCGGAACCGCCGCCACTAATTTTCTCGTCCGTATAGGCTTTCGCCATAGCCAAAGTAATAGGGTCAACACTCATGATTATTTACTCCTTTCATTCATATACGGGTACGGGTTCGGATGCTGCGAGGTAGAGAGTGCCGCCGACTTCTTCCACGGAATCTGAATAGTACACATCCGTATTGCTCCACACAACGGGGTCAAGACCGGCGATGTTGTGCTCTACCCACAAACCATCTTTTACTTTGTAATGAATAGCACCTTCAGCAAACACCATACGACCGCCTGTTGCTGCCGTTTTCACGCTTACAGTGCAATGCAGGTAATATGCGCCGGAGCTAATATTCCCTGTAATATACGCATACGGATAGGTTTCTTTATCCCACTCGGGCAGCTTCGGCAGCTTCACACCGTTATACAGATACGCCGCAGGCAATCTCCGCTTTGCTCTCAGCTCCGCTCCCACAAGATAACCTTTCGTGAAATCGTCATTTCCGCCTATACCGCCTGCGGGGAAAGGCTCGGAAGCGGCAAGGAATACAGAACCGTCACTGTCCTTGCGGATGTCCGTGGATGTCCATATCACGGTCTGATCGAAGTTGCTCACACCCTCGTCAAGACTGTGGTCTTGGTAATATGTCCATGTATATGCAGTAGTGCCGTACTGATTGGCAAGTGCTTCATCGGTAAAGCAGCCGTACTGCTTGAAATAAAACGGTGCGCTTAAGGATACGCCGCCGTTGACGGAGTCTTGATAAGGTGCGACCGTGCTTACAATGGCAAAGTACGAAGCATTGGAATTATCGGCAGCCTCGCAAATGAATACATGGTTGCTTTTATCCGTCCATATACTGTTGATGTCAGCCAGCTCTATGCCGTTGTAGGACATATGCCCGTTTGCTCCTGCGGGATAACCCTTGCCCGTCAAGCCCATAGCCATGCCGCTGAGAAAGGTTGTTTTGTCATAGCTCGGCTTGTCTGTTTCGCCTGCGGGATAAGCGTACAGAGTTGTACGCCCCAATCCGTCGCTGCTGCTGTACATATACAGACCGTCTTTCGGCAGATCGATCACGTTATCAAGCGTTCCAACTTTTACGGTATAAGTGCCTGCTGGTGCGGATATCAGCTGGTAGCTGTGACAGCGACCGCCGTTGCCAAACACAGGTTCGTAGTCTTGATAATAATCATCGCCTATAATTCCCGCGCCCGTCATATTGCCCATGATGACAGCGTATACGTCTCCGTCGCGCAGCGGCATATAATCAGCGACGCGATATACGGTAAAGCTTGCTCCAACGCCATCAGGGTAGATTGGGGCATACGTTCCAACTTCCCGACCGGACATATCTCCGTCCCACTCAATCACGGTCATGCCGTCAAGGGGGATGGGGTCGGATGCGGCGAGGTAGGTGGAGTTGTCGGAGACGTTGAGGATGTCGGTGTTTGTCCACATAACAGGAGACATCGAATTATCATAACCGACAGAGGAGTTTGTGTCGGATTCGTCCTCATCCGCAAATGCCCAACTGCCCGGCAAAAGGCCGCCAGCAATCTGACCCATTTCCTCGTGAGATGGAGACAAAAAAATCTTAATCGAATATGGAGAAGGAATCTCCACCATATTGTCAGCATCGTTTAATTGCGGACGACTGGACGACAGGTACAGACTCCACATCGACATTCCCTCGAATGTAGGGCCAAACGCAGAACCGTCATACACCATAATAAACGCATACGGATATTTCGTTTTATCCCACACACTATCAATATTCGGCAGCTTCACACCGTTATACAGTGCGTAACCATCGCCGTTTGAAGTTGTTACAGCCATCAGCTCTCACCCCAATTCTACCCAGACCACCACACCGTTGGGAGTGGTTATCTTGTTCGGCTTTCCGTCTGCAAACTCCACTGCGTAGGTCAGTGTATCGCCCGTTTCAAGGGTTTCTGTAAAGCTGCCACTGTCGAAGTTTGAGTAATTGATAGCCGTGGTATCGGGGTATGCGCCCATGCCCACGGGGAACAGAGTCATGCCGTTGTACTCGATGTAGCAATCGGCATATTTGATGTTCTTGGCATAGTTGTAGCCCGTGGACTCTACGGAAATGTAGCTGTTGGTTTCCCATGTGTTGCTTGCTTTAGTGAGTTTGCAACTGTGCCAACCTACAGAACCGAAATCACCCTCTGCGGGGTCATAGCTCGTTACCTCAAATGCGGAGGTAAGGAAACCAACGGTTACAAATTCCTCATTTTCGGCAATGAAATAATTTGTATAAGCTCCGCTGTAAAGCGTCTTGGCGTGGGCTAAATATGCCTCATATTCAGTAGGCATTACAAGTCCGTTAATAACGGTTGGCGTGATTGGAGGTGTGGGTGTACTTGTCGGTATTGTAGCTATTGCTGCGGGTAATCCACTAAGATCACTTGCGGGTGTGCCATATTTATTACTTATCGCAGCATTGGAATTACTAAGAATTATTCTCAGTTTTTCAGTACGTTCATCAATCGAGGTTTGTACGCTCATCCAATCACCTCATCCATATCAGCCAAAGCAGTGTCCACCTCACCCAGAGCGGTGTTGAATGTTTCAATGCTCACCGCACCAATAGTATCTGGGGTAATCGCATGGTTGATAATTGTCGATCTGGTATTTACCGTGTCGATAAGCACTCGGATAAGACTATCCTTAGCAAACAAGCCAGTACCAGTCGGAAGGACGTTGCCCGCTGCATCGTAGAAAGGATAAACTACACCAGCTATTTGTACACCAGCAACAGCGGAACAATTACAAGGTGCTTGAATTGTGATCTCCTCACCGTGTACAGCTGGGGTAGTTCTCGCAACTCCGTTCTCTTGAATAATTAAATTTGCCATTATACCCCTCCTTTAACCGACCACGGCTTCTGCCACTTTAACAGCAATAGTGTTATCCACATATTGTTTTGTGGCTGCGTGTAAACCATTTACTGGGTCGGAGTGTAATGTTAAGTAACCACTCATAGAACCGCCTGTACTTGGTAAAGCTGGGGGTAGCGTTCTTGCAAGAGACAGAACAGATTCAAGGTCTGTGTTATTTTCTTGTAATTCAGTTTTGTTACTCATACACTTCTCCTTTCTTATATCACTAATTCATACCAATACCCATCTTGTGTTCCACCGTTAGGGTATTTTTCAGCATCGTTAGATACCACATATCCTTCTAATGTGAAAGTACCTTGAATAGTGTATTTTTTTATCTTGTATGTTGCATTTTGTTTATACTGGAAAGCTGTCGCACCGTTACTTGTTAAAATACCACTATCTTTATCATAGGTATATCCGTAAGAAGTACCGTCATAATTATCGTAAAAAAATAAGTCGTTAGTTATCGTAACACCATTAATAAACTCCCAACCAATTAAATCCGACAGAGGTATTCCAGTTCTGTTCAACTGTACTTGATTATTGGATAACCAAGAAAATTGTAAGTTAACAATTTCTGTTGGCACATTAAAACCTTTTTTCCACGCATAGTTACCCTGTGGAAGATATTTACCAGTTACAAGTTCTTGTCCCACATAAGCTGAATACCCGTCTAATATTGTATCTTCCGTAGCAGTAGCACCACTGGATTTACCGACAATCGCTTCTACAATATCATTAATTAAAGTATCTTGTACTTTAAGTTCTTCTTTAAGGTTTTCAGCACTACCACCAGTTTTGATTCCTTTACCCATTTATTACGCCCCCTTTAGTGTGAGTGTAATAGAAGTTGTTGGAACTTCTGAAGCATATAATGTCACATTACCGTTAGCAGTCACTAAACCCTTGATTAAGGCGAATGTTTCCTCTTCGGCTTCGGTAGCATAATTTCCAGATGGTTTTAATCCATAAATCGGGTTGAACTCTGCGGTCATACCAGAAACCGCTATCGCCACCATTTGCATCGTGTCATAAGTAGTCCAACCAGTTGTCGGAACAATCACTTCAAAACTTTTAGCACTCGGAATTTGTTCCGCTGGAATTTTTCCACTCGCATCCAGCTTCGCTCTGGAAGCTAATTCAGAATCAATAACATCCCAGTTGGCATTGGTTTGAGTGATATCCGCACTATCAGTCAAATCTGGTTTAATTAACGAATAATTTTTGGTAGTTGTACTCATTTAATCACCTTCCTTGTGCAAATGGAGAGAATAGGTACACATCACTCCAAGTATCAAAACCGTTCTTAACATCTTGCCAAGTACCATAACTTTTTTTAATGTCAGCCCAATCATGGTAATTACGACTGACTTTAAAACCCAAATGAGCAGGAACTTTCTGCTTTAATTCTTGCTCGACATTTGAGAATAAAAACGATTTGTTTTCGGGCGGTGGAGTGATCTCTACATATAAAATACTGTCTTCCACCCAAGAGTGAGCTGTTCCACCAGTAAACGCATTGACAATGGAACTAATAAGCTCAGTGTTTAATTTACCTTGTCCACGAATACGAGCAATAATTGTATCTCGTCTGTCTTCGATACTTGATTCGCTTAGTGGTGCAATACCAAGTATATTCTCCCACTGCTCCACTCTTTCCTCGCCCATAGTGCTTAAATACGCATCATTTATAATGTCATCACAGTGACTTGATAAGTTTTCGAACTCTGGATATTCACCATCAATGATTGCTTTGAACTCTTCTATAGAGCGAATCACTTCTGGGTAGTAGGAGTTCATCCTAGTGCGATAATTGTATTCCAATTAACTCACCGTCCAATCGGCAGTTCCAAACACGGGGATTTCTTCGTCACCTAAGTCCACATCAACATATCCACCATTAACAGTAAGATTGTTGATAGTTTCAACACCTTCAACCGACAGAATACTAGCACCAACGCTCATATAAGAAACCTTTTTATGTCCGTAAGCAATTCGGCTAAAATAGTTGACCAGTTCAGCGTCAATACCCGAAGTGTCGGTGTATCCTTGTTTCAAAGTAATTGTAGCTGCAACATTGATAGGAACTTCGGTAGCGGTAGACACCGTTACAAATGCGCCGATAGGAGCAACACCATCACCCATACCAGTTACATTCGGGTCAAGGTGGTTTTGGAACTCAGAAATAAGTTCATCAGACGCTGCTCTGTTAGATGCACTTAAAATGGACACCTTAACTGTGTTATCGCCGTTCCACAGCGGGATAATCTTATAGTTACCAATGCCATCATACTCGTCACACCATCGTTTATACTGGTTTGTATTACCGTCCGAAGCAGAGTTTTTAACATACTCGTAATAAGCTGTTTTGATATCTTCGTCAGAGGTTTCGTTCTCACCCTCGATTAAACATTCAGTAACCTTGGCATATGTCAAACCATCGGGGATATCGGTGATGGGTGTTAAATCGCCAGTCTGATTGTTTGGAGCAGCTCCAGCAGTTTCACAAATCATTCGGTACTCATAGTAATTAGTCTCAGAATTACGACCAATCAGATCAACGACCTCGTAGTTGTATAAATCACAGTTCCAACGAGAACCAATGGGAACTTCTACGTTGAACTCTCCTTTATGAGTACCCGCCGTTTCCTCAAACTGGGTAATATCCATACCCATATCAGCACAACCTATCAACGCATATTCTCGGCTTGCTGTATCAACAAAACTTTCGTTACGGCTGTTCTCTAACTCGGTGTATACGATAGCCAGTTCCAAAGCAGCGGAAGCGAGAGCGTTAAAAAGCATAGAACCTTCTCGGTTGTCCAATGTAGGATATTTCTTCGTTACTCGTTCCATCATCCGTTGGAGAATGACTTCGTAAGTCATATCTATATAAGCCATTAAACTTCCACCTCCAATGCAGAAGAAAGATTACCAAGGTTAGTCACCACGGTAAACGTGACATGAAGTTTCTTACCGTTTCTCGTAAATTCAAAATCTACCACATCATCAATTCGATTATCTTGGGTCAACGCTTCCGTAATTCTCCTTGGTAATTCAGACATTACATATGGCATGGGTTTTCCAATTAAGTCATAGAGTTCCACGCCGTAATCCCAAGAGTAAATGATGTATTTATATCGCTCAGTCGATAGTATTAAATCAACAGCTTGAGCAACAGAATCTAGATCGTCTACATAACCGTTAATTCGATTTTTGTCAAATGCCACTTTGTAGGTTTTATTCGGACGGGTAACTTCGGTGATTTCCTCAGTAAGAATATCAATACTCGGAATCATTTAATCACCTCAAATTCGATCTAAAATAAAATAAGATTGTCCTCCTGTTTTACGAAGAAGAGCAACCTTATCGTCAACTTTCAATGCGTTTTTAACAGTCATGGTTTTAGTACCAGCGACAGTATGATTGTGGGATGCAAACGCACTGTAGTCGCTACCGCCAGATATGCTTTCAGTAGCCCAATCGATCTCCACATCAACCTTGTAGTCTGTCAGATGTTTTGGGACAATCAATAACGACTCTGGAATTGTGAATCGGCTGGTCACTTGCACCTTTAATGGGTCAACACTGGTCACCTTACCAAATCTCAAATCACACATCTGAGCATTATTCATAGCATCCAGAGAAGCACGTTTTATAACATCAATTAATCCCGATGACATTATTCCCACGCTCCTTCCAGAGTTAAATCCATCGTATAGTGGTCGTTCTCAAAAATGTGAGTGACCTTTTCCACCAGCATATAGTTGTTGGCTTGAATGTCACCCAAATTCAACTTGACAGGAATTAAAGTTCCACCACGAACAGAAATATCACCAAACGCTCCTTTGACCGTTAAACTACGAGTCTTTTTGTTATACAGTTTCAAGAGAGCATTCGCCTTGTTTTGACCAATCGTGGGAACTTTAACCTCTTCAAAATATCTCAGCGTACCCCATTTATTGATTGTGGATGGGTCAGACGCAGTGAATAACTTAATACCATCCTCACCCTTGTAGTACAGAATAACGCTGTTATATGTTTCATCATCAATACTGGAAGAATAGTCGAAGTTCTCTGCGGTAGTCTCCATAATCAAAGTATTAGAAACCATATTAGCGCAGTTTTTAACTTTGAGTTGCCCAAAATCATCGTACAGTACGAACATATTTCCAGTATTCAGCAGAGTATCTTCCAACACATTTAAGATGATATCCAGAGCTGCTTTATTTTCTTCCGCAACCGCTGGAATAACATAAGCTGTATTGTCCATGTCGCCAGTCTTTAAGTTAAAGTCTTTACATAAAGCGTTTACGATTTGCGTAGCCGTTTTATTTTCAAACACATAAGTGTACTTGTTTTTTAAATATCGAATTTGGTCATAACAAGTAACTTCAATGTGATGCTCACGATCACGCTTTTTGGTGAAGACATAACCCATAAAAATTGGTTTATTGTCATAATAAAAACACACTGGGTCACCCTCTTGGAATGACATAGATACCATATCAGTTTTGATAGTGGTGAATGTCAGCTTTCCAGCAGACCCAGTGCGTTCCCATTCGATTTTTACGCCCTCTTTTACGGGAGGACTGAAAACTCTTCCGTTGTGTTGTATAGTCAGTAACATTTCAGCCATCACATCATATCACTTTCTACCCGCTCCACTACCAGCATTCGCTTGTCCACCGCCGCCCTTACTCGTTGTTGGGATTTCGTAAGTGGACTGTCTACCCTCCAGTGAGGGTTTCTGTGTTGCGTTATTCTTTAATTTTTGAACAGTAGCATCTGCCGTAGTCGCATTTGGAATGACGAGGACGGTATTTGGATAAATCCAATGCCCATTGGAAGAACCCTTCCCTTTTCCACGGTATTTTTCGGCAGTACGTTCAATAATCTGTTTGTTATGCTCGTAAATCGCTGTCCACTTAGACCCATTACCATAAAACGCCTTGGCAATATTCCACAGGCAATCACCAGATTTTACGGTATAAGAGGTTGTTTTAGTGGCTTTGTTATCAGTGTTACGAGGTTGCTCGGAAGTGGAAGTTGTAACTGGTTTACTGTTTGGTACGTTAATAGTCTTAACGCCGTATTCTTTGTACTCTTTCAAGCTGAAAGAGACAATGACATCATCGCCCTCATCAGCATCTTCATTTATTTCCAAATCCTCCAAGGTCACTCGTCTAACCGTAGCCCAAGTGCCTTTTCCGTTAGGAGTAGTTCTGATAACATTGAATATAAACGGTGTTTTGTCTGTCTTTAACGCCGTAAACTTATTCATATAAGTTTCAAAATTTAATGCTTCACGAGAATAAGGATAACTCCGCATCGGGAATCGTGCGTCAAATTCAAACTCAACGAGAGAGGGAGACTTTAAAATATTAATGTCTCCCTCATTAATAAGCGTTACGACCTTGTTATTAGAGCCAATTTTCATGCTCAGAGACCTTGGTGTGATAGGAAGGGTCAGCACTTCCTCACCAATTTTGAAATAAAAATCATATCCAAACTTACTCATGCTAACCCTCCTTTACGCATATACTCCGTTTGCCACAGCAAACATCTCTTCCTCAACCAGATCACGCAGACCAATAGCCAGACTGTTAAGGTCGAAGTCGTTGCTGACGGTATTATTGTTAGTCATATCTACTGTGATGTTGGCAGTAGTGAACTCTTTTTTCCACTCCATATTGGCAACATCCTTGAGGTATGCCAAATCTTCCGCAGTGAGTTCCATGCTATCTGCCATTTTACCAGTGTTGTCAGCAGTAAGGGCATCAGCTGCTGCAATATCATCAAAAGTAGAATAATCCAAACCAAGTTTATCGGTAAGACCGTCCGTACTAAGCTTATCTTTCAGACCTTTACCCCAGTCGTTGATCTTATTTTTTAATTCTGTACCGACAATTTCACCCTTGGCGTAACCTTCTCTGTATGCGTCACCAACGCTGACAAATCCAATTTCTTCGGAAAGAGCCTTGGCTTTGTTTGCCGCAAAGTCTATATTTATAGTTTTCTTACCAGTGGCAGCTAACACAGCATTGACAGCTTCAAGTAATGGTCTGAAATCATTTACGATATTGTCAATCCACTTCCAAAACAGATATTGCATAGCCAGTAAAATATTTTGGAACGCCAATTTTATGTTTGTGAAAATTGCGCTTATCGCTGAACCCAGTCCGTAAGCAAATCCAACTATTTGTTTTGTAAAAGCTAAAAATGCAGCGAGTAATACCAACAATACAGCTAACGCAAAGAACGCCCACATTGCGAAAGACATTGTGAAAATTGCACCCGTCAGAATGGCTTTAAGTGCCATAGCAGTAAGAACCGCCATAATCACACCCGCCACAATGAGCGCAGCGTTAATAATGAAAGTACTTAAATCAGCTACACCTTGGTTAACCTTAACAATCAGCGCAATGACCAACGCAATTATAGCTATCCAACCCAACCACGCTGCGTTTGCTCCAATAGCACCAAGCGTGGCGGTTACAAACAGTTTAATTAATCCTGCGTTCACCATTACAATCATACCGATGATAGCAGCAAGTCCACCTAAGACGAGAGGTTCAATGACTTCCCAATTGTCTACTACAAAATTGAAGACGGGGGTTAATATCGTGAGAATCCCATTGATAGCCGTTGCTATTGTGACAAGTGCGTTTCCAATTATGGAAATAAACTTTTTACCTTGGTCACTGTTGAGAATATCGTTTAATTTTTGAAGAACTGGTTCAAACGTTTTTGTGGCAGTATTTTTTAACATCTGCCCCGCCTGTGCGAAAGTCATAGATGTGTTTTTAAACTTAGCATCTAATCCGTCCACACCTTCGCCAGCTTTCATAATAGCTGCTACCACAATGTCAGAAGTGATTTTACCTTGAGAAGCAAGGTCTTTAAGATTTTCCTCTGCACCAAAAATGCCTTGTGCAAATTCCTCAATAGCCTTGTATGCCAACGGCGCACCTTCACGAACAGAACGTAATTCATCACCTTGAAGGATACCAGAACCCAAACCTTGTATCATTTGGTACATGGACGAACTCATTTCTGCTGCACTTGCACCACCAAGGGTGTAGGCTTCTGCCATTATCTCTTGGAAACGAATAGCATTGTCAATATTTCCGCCAAAGGCATCACCAGCTAAAGTCATAGACTTACCAACATTACTCATCATGTCCGCATAACCCATGCGAACTTTTTGTGCGCTGTCGTACATCTTATCCAATTGCTGTTGAGTGGCAGCAGTGTCGCCACCGTTCAGATTATTGAACTTATTTTCAGCACTGGTGATAGTGTCGGAGGTATTGATCATTGCAGTTGCGCCCATTACACCAAGGTAAGCTGCGGCGATGCCCTTCAAACTATGACCAATCGAGGTAAATAAGTTCTTTTGTTTTTGAATAGAGTTGTTGGTGTTATTAACTTGCTTGTTAAACCGTGCTTCTTCGGCTGTTTTCTGCTTGATAGCCGTTTCCACTTTTCTATTAGATGAGGTTGTGTTGTTGATTGCATTTTGAATATTGTTAATTTTTTTAAGCAACCGTGTAAGATTACGTTCAGCTTTACTAACATCAATATTTACGCTTGCTTTTAAATTGTTTGCCAAGTAGTTCACCTACCTCACTTAATGTCGTTTACGAGGTTTCTTGGCGTTCAGTTTCTTTTGTTCAGCTTTTTCAGCGTCAGCTTTCTCTTGGATAGCCGCCAAAATAAACGCCTTTTCCTCTCTTGACATATTTAACAGCATGGTAGGTTTCCAGTGGAATTTATGGAGGGCGTAGTATGCTATAAAAGCATCGCTATCGCCCTCTCTTATTAGTTTTTTGCTTCGTCCACCAGTTCTTCCATGCTCATATCATAACCGTTGACTTCCATGACCTTGTTTTTATACTCGGTGTACTCACCAGCCAGAAGCATCTTTTTGAGTAATACATCTGCGCTCTTTACACCATAAGAGTCTTGGAGTTCGGCATCGTTCAAATTCGGGTACACTGTACAAGCTGCACAAAGCTTTGCGATATACTTGTCAGTGTCAATGTCTTGCGTGTACTGACCACGCTTGCCAGCAACAGGAACTTTCTTAGTACACTCCTTACGAATTGCTTCGTCTAACTCGGAGTCAATTGCTTTCAGTTCCCACTCAACGGGCTTATCCTTAGTACCAAATCGCTTAGATGCGACATACTTGACAGTTTCAACCTTTTGAGCATTGCCAGCCATGAAAACACTAAAATCAGACATTAGTAAATCCTCCCACAAAATTTAATCAGTTTAATAAAACAAGCGGAGGAAGTTATACTCCCTCCGCTCTAGCTAACTTAGATCATACCATCCATAACGTTGAACTTTTCGGGCATTTCAAAACGCTCAACGGTGAAGTCCATGCTCTCAGTCAGAACATCATCGGAATCAGCATCAAATGCCGCAAGAATAACGCTATCAAAATTGCAACCATACAGAATGATGGTTTGTCTACCAATGTCGGAAGCAGTAATGTCCTCGTTGGTAATCTGCATCTCAAAGTATAAGTCCTCACCAGTCTCTTGGAAACGATAAGCTAACTCACGCCACATAGAGGTGTTAAAGTGGAACTCCGCACTACCAGTAATAGTAGAAGAAGTGGACTTATGACCACGGTTCATCTGACCAAGGATAGCAACCTCAGTCTTATTCTTCTCAAAAGTGACTTCCACATTAATAGCAGACATGAGGTTGTAACGGTTACCATCAACGGTTACATAACACTCTGCCATCTTTGCGGACAGTGCATTTCTCGCTTGCATAGTCTGAGCCATTAACTATTCCCCCTTTCTTACTGAACCACAACGGTCATGTAAAGCTGTGCCATAGCGTTAGTAACGGTAATCACATCATTTACGACCACGGACTTCTTAGTGTTACCTTGAACAACAGTCAGAGCAGTTGGGTCAAAATTCTCAATAGCTTGCAGTCGCTCTAAATCCTTGTGGTGCTTTACAATGTCGCCCCACAGGGAGATGCGACCAGATGCATTGTTAGGAATCTTACCCAGATACTTGGTGTTGAACAGTTTCGCAATATCATTAGCAATCTGGTCAATAACACGGATAGTCTGGTTGGACTTGAAGTCCTCACCCTTGTCCGCAGTGGTAGTAACCAGAGAGTTGATATCTTCCAGCATACGAACATCACCGTATACCAGATGGAATGCGATCTCGCCAGCCTTAATACACTCTTCAAGCTGAGTCTGAGTCTTATTGGTAACAATAGTGTACTCACCGTTATAGAGCTTATTGGTGCAAGACTCGTTAACCTTACAACCAGCTTCCGCACCAGCCACCCAAGCGGTCAGAGCGTGAGCATCTGCGCCCTCGTCAGAAACAGTGGATACCACGTTAATAACGCCCTCGTAATCAGCCTTGGAAGTATTGTAAACAACCACTTGACACTTCTTACCACGGTCATCACGCCAAGACTTAACTGCAGCGATATAGGTTGCAATGTCTTCCGCTGACGCAGTGTAAGCACACAGGATATTGAACTCATAGGGTTCAAGAGCAGCAATGGCTTCACTGGCAGTGCCAGCAGTACCAAGGTCGTATACATAAACCTTATTGGCATTCTGGAAAATCTCACGCAGAGGGGCAGCTTCGACAGAATTGCACTCTACGCCGATTAACTCAAGGCTGTTAGTTGTAAATTCCATTCTACTAACTTCGATGACCTTGCCAGCGTTCTTATTTAAAGCTAATGGAATGGCAACAATACCACGCTCTCCAAAAGCAGAAGTGGCAGATGCAAGGCTTACGAAGTTAAGATAAGAACCAGGTAAGGTCTTGTTTTGGGTAACAAAAACGCCACCACCTAACATATAATCAGTCCTTTCGATTTAATTTACGGAAGGTTCGATGTACTCCAAACCTTCCATCGCATCAAAGGTTTCTGTCTTTTCAGTCCAGAAACGATAAGTTAAAAATATTTGAAGAACATCATCCACCATCGTGTAGCTCATGTCTTCCGCACGGACGAGATGACCGTTAATGTTCAAATATTCTAAGCACTCTAAAACTTGCTCTCCAATGGAGTAGCAAATTCTGGTCAAGTTAGCTTTGTCATTTGTAAAAAAATGAATTACACAAGGGACTGTTCTGTAATAGTCTTTGCGGTTGATGGAACGGCTAAGAGGATTCAGAACACCAAGCGTAAAACAAGGTAACTTGACGTTTTGTTCAATATCTTCCACATAGTAACGATAGGTGTTACCAAACGTGGTATAGAGTGCTTTTGAGATAGAATCTAACACCGTATTAACCACTCAAACACTCCTTCCACCAGCGTTTCAAATGTTTGTTAATCACATGATCTAACTTCTGTTCGGAATCAAGCACACCTTTTTCCACAAAAAAATGACCGTAAACATAATACTCAGTCGCAGTTTGACCCCATCTCCCATCTAATGGAACACTTCGTCTTGTGACCGTGTACGGTTTACCGCCTTTGTTAAATTGATTGTGTGACCTATGACCGTAGTTGACATATCTCGCATAATCCACTTCGTTCACCAGTTCTACTTTGAAACCAGTCTTCGTTTGAATGACTTTGTAGTTAGTGTTACCACTACCATCCCAACCCGACTTTAACTTTCCAGTTTTAACTGGGGTGTGTTTCTTAACCATATCACGCAAGATATAGGCTAATTCACGAGTTGCATTCGTCATGTGTTGCTCAAAGATTGAAACATCACTTACTCGTTCAACAAACTCAGTCAGCTCACTTAAATCCCACTCAATTTTCATTACGCATATTCCTCGTAAAGAGTCAATCGAATTTCTTGGTGGTTGGTGTACATGGCTGGCTTACCACTTCGTTTATACTTCGTAGTTCTGCCGTTTTGAGTCACCTCAATTACAGAGCCAGCCGCAATATCCAAATCTGGACGAATAAACAGCATGGTGAATTGTGACATTTCAGAAACACCCGTAGCTGGGTCGGTTACGGGTTCGGAGTTAAACGAAAGTCGGCAAGGCTCATCTTCCACAATCAGAACTTCCTTTTGAGAAGTTTGATAAGTGTCTGGGTCAACTACATCTTCGTATTCCCAAATAGAACAACGACCCTTCCATAACATAGATAACGGATTATTTACCATCGTATCCTCCTATGAGGAACAAGCCACTTGTCATAGCCACGCTCCAACTGCTTTACAAAGGCATCGAAGCGATTTTCTGGGGTATCTTCACCTTGCCCTACGGCATAAGTGATAGAAGTATCGCCCTCTTTAATTTGCTTGATGACAGCTTCGTAGTTGAATCCCTCCAGCGAACCAGAGTTCTTTTTGTAGTACAAAAATTCACCACATACACGGTCAATCAAGCGAGGTTCTACAATAGTAGGTACTTCTTTTAAGTTGCAATAGTTTAGAGTGTAATTGACGATCTTCTCTAATTCAAAATCAAGATGGTTATCATCTTCGGCAGTAGCCATATAACCAAGTTGATTTAATCTGTCAATTATGTGCGCTCTCGTAACCATTCACTCACCCCCTTAAAATTTCAAGCAGCTTTTCCTTGTTACGAGTATTACGAATCTTAGAGCCAAGTCCATGTTCAATCGCCCACTGGCGTAGCTCATTCGGTGTCATGTCTTCAAAAGTTGGTTCGACAACCTCAGTTGGTATTAATTCCAACACATTTTCCAAGGGATTTTCGTGAGAAACTTCACACTTTTCCAACGTGTATCCATGGCTCTTAAACCACTGTATTAACCGTGGGTCATCAGTCTCACCAACACCGTTTACAAAACGAACAGAAGCCCATGTGCCAGTTGCAGTTTTAACAGGCGCATAAATCTTCATTGCTTTCCCTCCCCAAAACCAAAGGTAGGGACATTTCTGTCCCTACCTCAAATGTCAAGTAAAATCGAATTTTACTGAACCTTAACGCCACGGAGTACGCCAGCAGCCTTAGTAGCCTTAAGAGCGCAACCAGCGACCATTTCAACTTCACCAGTCTTAACAGCACCAGCAGTGGAGAAGTCGGGAAGCCAAATGTTAACGGGAGCTTGACCAGCCATAGAAATAGCGTGGAAGCCATCCATACCCATACGAACAGCGTACAGAGAAGTAACGCCATCCTTAATACCTACGATGGGATCATTAGAACCAGCCTTTGCACCAAGGTCAACGAAAGGAATGTTGCCGTAATGCTCTACTTGACGACCAAAGTTGTCCTTAGTAGTCTGATACATACCAGCGCGACGAGCAATTGCACGAAGCTTGGCACACATCTTAGCATTGCCCATAAGAGCAGTAGGCTCACCATCCAGTTCAGCAAGGAACTCATCAAGAGCATCAAGGAATGCAACGTAGTTAGCGTCTACGCTTGCGGAAGTGGAAAGGTCAATAGCGGAATCCAGAGTAATCTCAGTGTCGCTACCAGTCAGAGCAACATCAAGACCATCAAATACGTTCTCATCAGTAGAAGCATTACCATTGATGATAGTGTCAGAGAACAGAGCAGAAGCAGCCTTTACCTTCTGAGCGGACTGCCATGCTACCTCATCAACGATACCACCCATGCCAGCAAGAACACGGTCAATCTGGAAGCTACCACCGAAGACCTTAAGGTCAGTGGTATAACGCTGCTTAGTGACCTCGGCAGGAGTGTACTCAGTATTAATCGCACGGAAAGCAGCGGTAGGCTGAGTAATCTGACGAGTGTAAGCGTAGGTCAGAGTTGCGCCACCGCCAGTGGGAGAAACAACATCAGCGAAAGGAATGTTGTTCAGAATAAAAGAACTCTTGGCAAATTCATCGATAATACCCATTTGCAGATCGTCTTGTACGTTAAGCTTTGCTTGTGCTAAAGTAACAGCCATGTTTTATAATCTCCTTTTACTTGTTAGAATTTAATTTGGCAGCAATCGCATCAGCGAAACTCTTACCACTTGGGGGAGTGCCACCATTGCCACCGTTAGGTGGAGTGTTAGGTTGTGTTCCAGCGGGAGAACCACCGTGGGTATCTCCAAACAGGAAACTTGTATCTTCGCCACTCTTAAGAGCGTCTAACTGTTCAGTCAAACCTTTCAGTTCACCGTTCTCGTAAGTGATCTTGTCCATATCAAGATGTGCCATAACGGACTTAAGACTCTTAGCTTTTGCGTTACGAAGCTCACCTTCAATGGCGTGGGTCTTGTGAAGTTCAGTAACCTTGGTATTCATTTCAGCTTTTAAACTATTGTTATCATTAGTAAGCTGAGTGACTTGGCTCTTTAAACTGTCGTAATCCTTGGTAGACTCCTTGAGAGTATTGTACTCAGTGGTTTTATCATTTAACTGAGTTCGGAGCTGAGTGATTTGAGAATTAAGCTCATCAGTTGCACCCTTCGCTCTACCAATATCCGCAGAGTTCTCGTCCAAAATCTTGTCGATAATGCTCTTATCTTCAATACCTAAGTTCTGTAAAAATTCACGCTTCATAAAATTACTCCTTCGCTTTTTTTCGTGGTTGCACCACCAGAGTTGTAGTTTTTCGTCTTACTGGACAATTACGAATAAGAGTATCCAACCGTCTTTTTAGAGCCATCAAATTGGATACACTGAAACTGACCTAAATGGTTAGGTAAGTATTTTCCTCGTACCGCATATCCACCGTATTGTTGGAACGGAAGTGCCACAATATGTTGATATGGAACGGTTTTTACATATTCATCTCGGAGATTCATTCGGATTTTTCCACATGGTTGATGTGTTCCAAGATGAGTGTGTCCACTTATAAAAACATCTGCGCCATCCACAGAGTAAGTCCAATCCAAATCTTTCTTTTTGGAGCTACCGTGTGTCAGCACAACACCGTATGTAATGTTTCGGTTTGGCTTCTGGTTACCAACTGTAAGTTTTAAGAAACAAACATTCTCTCTGTATCTGTCCTCGATACGCATACGGCAGAATACATCATACAGAGGGTTCATTCCAACTTCTTTTACCGCTCGGTATTCGTGATTACCAGAACAGCCAGCCAGAATTTTGTCTGCTATCGGATTGAGTAACTGATAGCATAATTCTTTTTGTTCCATCGGAGAAAGCGTTTCTTCATAAACATTGGATTTACTGTTTCGTAACCCCATGTTCATAACATCTCCGATGATAACAACATACCCAAATGGGTCTTGTCGCACCATCTCCACCCATTCCTTGAACAATGACACATCACATTCCTTAGAACCAATGTGTACATCGCCTAAAGGATAAATATTAATGAATGGTTGTGTTTTAAATTCATGTTTTATCAATACAAAATCGTCAAGCACACTATGTACCTCCCAGTGATAGTGTTTTAGTAAGTGAGGCGGGGTAAGGCTGGGGAGGAGAGCCAAACCCCACCCCACCTATATATTGGAAAGAGGAAATTTCCCCTTAATCCATAATGGGAACTTCCCAGCAGCGACAATGTGCGTGAATCGGACTGGCAGTTACGCCAACCTCATACGCTGTCATTGGGAAGGTTAAACCGTGAAGCGAACCACACTGATCACAAGTGCGCTCACCCTCACGAGCATAGAACCGATATTTTTTAATACCAAGTTCTTTGAAAATTTGTCTACGAGCAAGCGAACCGACAGCTGTGGACTCTGTCATAGCTAATCGCTTAATGATATATTCCATACTCGTAAATCGTTTGTTCAGTCGTTCAATCACATCTTCCACGTTATCACGGCGTATGAACGACTGTTTTAGATCATTAGCTACAGAGACATTCCACAGTTCAACATCGTCCATTAGACGAGCTAACCAAGTCTCATCATCTACTCCCCACGGAGTAGTAAGTATGTCATCAGCGTTTAAATTAACATCAAAAAAGTTCGATTCTTTTTTAACTACCTCAGACAGAAAATCATCGAATTTTAGGGTTAAATCATCCCTAAGTTCGCTAAATCTATCGGCAAGAAAAAGGAGTAAAACGGTCAATCTTTTTCGATGATCTTTGCCGTTAACCCACTTTCGCATTTCCGCATAACTGATAACGCCATCTTTACCATATCGCTGATAAAGACTACGCAGCTCTGTTTCCAATTCGACCTTGGTAGAAGCCAAAAGGGCTAACATTAAAATGATAGCTTCCTCAGTGAGAGTTCGTTCTTCCTGTTCCAGTTGTTCAAACTGTTCATCGGTATACATTACTCATCACCATTACCCTTTGTAGGCTTCGGAGTGTTCTTGGCTTGAAGCTTCATGGTAGCGTCCATCTCGTCCAACTCAGCCTTTTTGTCTTCCTCAATTTGAGAAAGCTCATGTTCCAAATCAGTGACCCAAGGATGACGAGCAAGAATGGTCTTGTTGGAGATAATACCAACGGACTTGACGCAGTTGTCAATCTTGGCATCTTCATTAATGAATATGTCACGATTGAATACAAACTCTACATCTTCCTCGGTGTAGTCTGGATGACCAGTATGAATAAGGTACTGATCGATAAACCACTTTAATTCCTCAAAGCCAGCTTGGAACTCGGTTTCCATAGCGTTTACATCGAGGTCAATGTCAGTATACATGGATTCGATGTTCATCTGGTTGGGGTCGCCATCCATACGCTCTTCCTTGGCATCGAAACCACGACCATTTTCCACGATGGCTCGTTTCAGTTGCATCAGAATAGCTTGGTAGTTGGCAGCATTGACCTCTACATTCAGAGTTTCTACACCGCCTTGTACGCCATCCACAGTGGTAACTTTAATTACACCGTAAGTTGCGAGGTTTTGACGGAACTCTGGAATGTTTGTACCATCGTAGTTCTTCAAGACCAGAATAGTAGTGCGTGGGTCTTCTTGCATATTGTTCTGGAAGTCACTCAGCACTTCATTCAGTGCGTCTTGTAAGGACTTGACATTTCGGATTAAAGGTATCTCTTTAGAGTTATACTTGAATGGAATGATTGGCAACCTCATCCAGTTGTAACCCGTCCCATCAACATACATATAGTCGGTATGAGACTCATCTTTTAAAATCAAACTGCTTCCTTGATAGCGGAAATGTGTAATACCAGTGGTGGTGAACAAATCAACGTGGTAAACAAATTTAATACCACCGTTTTCATCGAACACTTCCTCGGAGTAATACCGCATAGCACATTCCAGTTCGGTGTGCATCTTGTCTTTCCAAACAGGACAGATTTCGTAGGACGGGAACACTGCGATTTTGAAATTGCTTTGCTCATCATAGTAAGGATAAAGCCAAGCAATACCACCATCCACGGCGTACTGGGCTAACACTCTCAGCTTACGGTTAAGGCTCTTATTGAACACTTTACCAAGCTGCTCCAAGTATTCGTCCTTACCAGTTGCGATGGTGAGTGGCTTACCAAGTACATAGTTGGTTTTTTGATCTACCAGTTTACGATACTGATTATCTACTAATTTGTTATTAGCAACATTATCCAGAGTAATCAGAGTACCGTCTGCGCCGATGACCTTCTTCTTTCGTTCCAGAATGTCATGATGACCATCATAATATTTTTCAGCTTGCAGTTGTTCTTGTCTAATTGGACTGTCCAACCACTTGCGAAGCACCTTTTCCAAATATCGAATGTCGGAGTTAGAATTGGAAGTAGGCGGCTTGGGTAAGTCTGGTTGTTTAAAGAGATTGAAAACTCCCAATTAGCAACCCTCCTTTATGTAAAACTAAACATAGCACCACGACCAACCTTGTCGTAAATGCCAGCTAAACAGTCTTCGGCGTCATCGTGAGCCATCTTACCTTCTTTTTGATAACCCATTATGTCGCCATAGAAGTCTGCATAATTGATTTCCCAACCAATCGGGAACTTTATGTTATTTTGACACCAAGTAGCCGAACTCAAAATACGAGATTTCTTATTACGACTCTGGGTGAATAAATCAACGTATGTTTTATACCAGTGGTGTTTCTCTCGGAGAATGCGCTCTACCGATCTACCAAAGCCACGACCACCGTTATTAGACTCGATGTAGGCTTTGTTGACCTTATATTCATAAAGTCGTTTGGCAACCTCACCTTCGGTGATTTCCATGCCCTCTTTGGTAAAGTAAACATCCAACACATAGGCTTGTTGTCGGTACAATGCGTAAATGATACAGCAGAGATAGTCATCACCTTGGTCGGCTGTATCGACATAAGCACAAATCTCTTCCACCACGGATTGACCTTTATCGTCAACGGGAAGCTGTTTGTATGTCTGAAAGCCAAGGTTGTACAGCCTACCAACCAAGTCGATGGGATTCTGGTTGTAGTTGGCTTCAACAATCTCACGACCCATTGTTTTTACAATCAAGTCGTAAGCTGCCCTGTCCAATACGCCCTCGCAAAGCATAGTTCCGTCTTCTTGTAAAGCCTTTTTCATAATGACCTTACAAGGCATTCCAATAGATTTATAGTGGTCAATCGCTCGTCCACTTAAATCTCTGGTATTCCAACGAGTTGCGATAATTACCAGCTTACCGTTCTTTTCAAGACGGGAGAGCATTGTATTGGTGAACCAAGTCCAGTGATTTTCCAAGACTGTTTCGTTCATGGCTTCATCAGCGTTCTTGACGATATCGTCCAAGATCATGACGGTAGCACCGAAACCAGTAACAGTACCGCTTGGTGATGTGGCAAGGTAACTAATGTGTTGCCCTTCCAAAGTCCAAAGGTTGGCAGCAGAACTACCACGCTTTATCTGTGTGCGAGGGAAAATGTCACTATAGACAACACGGTCTTTGGAAGCTTTACGCTCTTGGATTGCGTTACGAACACCACGAGAGAATGTGGTGGAAAGCTGTTCGTTATATGACCCCGTAATGATTTTCTCGGAGGGATTCTTACCAAAAATCCATTGGGCAAATAACCCAGCAGTACGAGACTTACCATGACGGGGTGGCATATTGATAATGAGGACTCGCTGGTCACTCTCGTAAAACTCTTGGAGCGCATAGCAGAACTCCTTTAAGTAGGTGCGCCCTTCCACATAGAAGTCGGGCGCAAGGGTCTTACAGAAAGTCCAGAAGTCACGGCGGCAGAGTTCCAACAGTGCTTGGTGCTGTAATGCTCGGAACTGTTGCTCGGTTATTCCAAGCTCTTCCCACATTGGTCGCTTCGCTTCCTGTGGGATTTTCTTTGTTTCAGCCAACTCGACCACCTCCCCGTTGTTGCGTTGGCATAAGAAAAAGAGCCTACCGAAGTAGACTCTACGATATTATGATATTAGTTGATTTGGGGTGAAAATTTTTCTGAGGTAGGGTCCCCTTTCCAAAACATGGAATTTCTACCCCTTCGACTTCAAAACACTAAATCACTAACTATTCACACCAAGAAAACACGAAAGCTTGATATTAATACATTTATGTTAACTTTTGTGGTCTGTTTGTGGTCTATGGTTCATTAAATACTTATTTCATGAACTTATATATACCATAGCGTATAAGCCCATATTTTAAGCTCTACGGGCTTTTTATATTTTGTGGTGTCTGTATACCAGTAAACGTTATTCATTCGCTACAAGCTTAAATAAACGGCTTGTATCAAGGTTTGATAATTCGTTGTCTTGTTTTGTTGCTGGTTCATTGTCTTTATACAATGCATTGATCTTATTTAGCATATCTGTATAACGTATAATCGATTGTTCATCACCAACAGTTAAACAATGTTCTATACGGGATTGTATGAATTCGATCTGTTTTTGTCTTGCGTTTACGCTTTCTTTTTGTGCGGCTATTTCCATAGGTTTTATCAAGGCTTTTATTTTCTCTTGTATCTCTGGTTTATTAGCTAAAATCAATCCTTCATTAGCTGCACCAGATTTACTACCATTCCAATCGTAAGCGGTTAAATACGCTGTTGTATAATCTTTTCCGCTTGCCACTAATCTACAAAAATATTCTTGTTTACTTGTCAAAGCCATTTTAACCACCTACTTTCTAAACAAAATAAAAAAAGAGCTAGTAACAACTAGCTCTTTAAATAAAATCATATCTAATTATATTATACTGAGAAAATACAAAAACTTTTAAACCTATTCTAAACCACGTTTTAAACTATAGCAGCCAAAAAAGACAAAAAGAAAAACACGGGATTTTAATCGATCCCGTGTTTTTCTCTTAATTTATAGGCTTTTTCTTGTGTGGTTGATATTTTCAACATTATGTTGCCTTGTTGCGCTCTGATTTTGGCTTGTTTTAACGGCTCTTTTTCTCGTGTATACTCATCATCAAGTATATTCAAGAGCTTGTAATAACTTTCGATCTGATTATCATACGCAGCCAATTTATCAAGTATAAATTCATGCGGTAAACCGTCTTTGTCCGTGTCTGGTTCGCTGTTTGGTATGTACTCTTTATTTGAGTAATAACTATAACATTGTTTCATTGTGTAACCTTTAGGCGGTTTAGGTAATGTTATATAATCTCGTATTCCATCAACAAACGATCTAACAATTACCACGAACACAAACACAGCCACACTAATAACAAATATAAATAGCACCATGTTAACCGATATATTCAATCCAACCTTTGGAAGTAAAGCCGCCATCGCTTTCGAGTCGTACATCTCTGCCAAAACTTTCGTAATCAAAATAATTTGACAAATTGCCCAAGCTAGATAAGTCATAGCAGCCGCTTTCTTCTATCCAAAAGTATCCTAAATCATAATCATTGGTAATATCGGTATATAGATTATAATCTTCAGGTGAAGTACTCAAAACTTCGGCAAGGCTCCAAAGCTCAACGGCAGCGGTTATTGTGTCTTCATCCCATCCTTCGAGGTCTTCTGCGACAGTGTTTAAAAATTCGATATCTTCAAACTCGCCAAAATCACAATCAATACTACATTCCCAATCAGTGAAGAAAAATTCCTCATAACCATTGTCAATATACTCGCCGTTTTCGTCATAATAACTACACCCGATTTCCTTCAACACTTCCTGAAGCGCATCTTCATCAATTGGAAATGTAATATATTTTCCAATCAATTCACCTTCGTTATACTTGCCCAAGTTTGTAATATATCCTTCGATTTTCATTGTTTTATATCTCCTTTTAGTCAATTGTTTTGACGCTGCCCATTCCGTTTATAAAATAACGTGCTGCATACTTCTGTAGCTCAAACTCATTTTCTAAAAATATCCTAGTTCTGGTTGTCCCAACGTATGACATCCATTGAGCTTCTAATATCATGTAGTTTTCTCCGTTTGTGTAGATCGTTGTTGTCATCATTAAATGATTGGTGCTTCTTAAATCATCGTTTTTGTCAGTTGTTCCGATTTTGTAATACTTACTGATATCATACATCATATTGTTTGTATCTCCTTTTTCACAAGTTATTTTTTAACTGTTTTCATTGTATCTCAGCAAGATACAAAAAAGATATAGGTAAAAAGACTTATATTAGTTATCGTTCAATATCAACATTAGTATGCTGTATTCTTCAAGGGTTATTAATTCCAGCTTGTAGAAAAAACCTATACCATAATATAGTTCATCATATTCATAAAACTCATGCTCTATAAAACGCTTTATTTTTTCGTACATTGTTTTACCCTCCATTAATTAAAAATTAAATTGGCTATCGGTTCAGCTGCGCCCAGGAAACAAATAAAAGCCAATATAATAATTGTTGCTGTGATCATTTCGAATACTCTTTTTTTCATTTCCTTTTATCCTCTCTTTTTTCATGATAGCCACAACAGGCAATAACTTTATATCGTCCGCTATCGGTTAATGTTCCTCTTTTTATAATTTCTTTGCGTTCACCTGTAAATTTATCCTCTACAATATAATGATAGTATCGTGCCATTGTTTAACCCTCTTTTCAATTAATCTTTATAATGTTTTCAATAACAAATATATAATGTTCATTTCGTCTATAAATCATTTTATATTCGTGATTATCTACTGTTTTAACTAGTCTAATCCGCTTGTTTTCGCTTGTAATAAATTCACATTCAATCGTGCAGCCGTTAACGAAAATCTCTATTTCCATATCTTTATAATTTATCGTTTCGTTTTCAAATTCAGAAATAGTAACAAACTGAGAAAATTCAACGTTAAATTCGTTTTTCAATATTTCTCTAATTTCAATTTCATCATAATTAAATTCATTAACCAGCTGCTTTACTATCTGAACGGCGGAACAATCACAAACAAACATATAATTAATAATGTTTGTAATGCTCTCATTTCTATTAATCATGTCGTTAACGTGCTTTTTCATTGTTTATAACTCCTTTGCTACTTTGTTATTTTGTTGTGTTTATTAATAAAGGGAAATACTATAAATAAAATAATCTTGTCAAGTACCAAAATCAATACTTTTTTTGTAATTTTCTGATTTTCTACGTTTTAACTAACTCCAGGGCTTTATTTTTGTGCAATTTTTATACCTATATAATAAGGAAGAAAAGCCAGGCGCAACACTTCATCGCAGTAAAGAATTAAATGAGTGATCTATTCTACTACACTTTATTACACTAGAGCGTTAAATCACTATATCCCTACACTTTAACGATTTAAAGCGTTACTGTACTAAAGTTTCATACTTTACCGATTTAAAGTGATAAACTTCACCACAGTAAAGCGATGAAGTCGAGTTTTCAATTTGCACTTTCGAATTTGAGATTTGCATTTGCACTTTGCATTTTTGAATTTGCATTTTTGAATTTGCAATTTGCACTTGACCAAAATAAAAAAGAGCCGCCAACCATAAGGTCAGCGGCTTCCAGATCAATTCATCATTTCATTTATTACTTGGTTCGGGAACAGCTTCAACGAAAGTTCCTTTACCAGTCTACCCTTGGTTTTGCTAATGTTCATAGCACTACAGTTATATTCCAAACCTATGTCTTCCAGAGTGCGTCTCTCAAAATAGTACCATTCCAAGACATTATAGTAAGGGTCGTTCTTCAATGTACCCATGCACTTATCTATCAAGGCGATTGCTTGCACAGTACCTTGCACACGCTTCTGCACAGTATGCACAGCACTTTCCACAGACTCCTCTGGTAGCACAATACCATGCGGAAGGTTGCCATTCTGCACACGTTCTCCACCAGCTCCACAAGATTGTGGTACACCATACTTACGCAGCTCTTCAATCTCCCGTGCGCTTTCAGCAATGATCTCCTTGAATTTCATGTAATTATGTAAGAGCTGCTCCGTCTTCTGGTAAGCTGTCTTTTCCACTTTTGGATTTGCACTCTGGCTTCCAACCAAACCTTGTTCTTTCAGTGCGATTACCACAGATTTAGATACAGCTTCCGCTATTTCCAGTATGCATTGTTTATCAATTTGCATTTAGCATTCCTCCCCAGTTTTAATGCTAACAAACAAGTTGCGCTTTATTATTTAAATATATAGGTCTACGACACTCTGATAGTATCAGAATGTCGTCTACCTATATAAAAGAATATATTATATAAGATAACTTATAATATTATATTCACTTAGCAGTTACCAAACAGTTGTTACACTTCTTTTTGGTGCAGCTCAGACACTTTTGAATTTGCTCTTTGGTATCACGACAACCATCGCCTTTGTGATGACCGTTACGATGACGCTTGGCAGGAGC
>JAEIGA010002336.1_pt1 | contig 30285 bp, 24 predicted proteins | sample 9270691 | NCBI WGS metagenome assembly JAEIGA01 (sample SAMN17057246, study PRJNA624740) | gut metagenome | biome: biome; isolation source: fecal sample | host: Bos grunniens | place: China: Xizang | collected 2019
CGAGATATGGAATCTGATAAATAGTAGGCTCATCCATAGCATATTTGATACTTGGATACTTATTTTCAACTAATACATCATTTCCAAAATAAGTTTCAATATGCCAATCATTAGGATTCTTAGCCATACAGATGCCAGGTCTTTCTTCATGATTGCCACGAATAATAAAATATGTAATAGGCATACTTTCTAATTTTTCTTTAAATTCTTCATCACGATGATTAAAGAAAAAATTCGCTCCAGTATCTCCCAAAAGAATAAGAGTATCTTCTTTCGTAAATTTTTCTTTAGTTTTATTTCGTAAAATAAAATCTCGAACAAACTGCCATTTTCCATGGATATCAGACATTGCATATACTTTATTCATTATTATCATTTCCTTTCTTTTTATATAAATATTATAATATATTTTTTTAAAAAAAACAAGTGATAATTTTATCACTTGTTTTAATATCATTATTCACCTTTTAAAATTTTTTCTAATGTCATTTTAAATCATCTTCCATTATTTCTTCTTTGTCTTCATATTCTGCGAGTTTATTAATATATATTTCAAAAGGACAGTTTGCACAGGTGTGTCCTGTCATTTCGTCTAAATCATACCCCAAATCTTCAATCCATTCTTCTGCGGGGCACCCGCCTGGTATTCTACATTCATATTCATCTTTTTGTCTAGTTAGTCTTACCATAAAATTCTCCTTATAATAATTCAGCTAATCCCGCGAGGTATTTTTCTTTTAACCTATCTGTTAAAGTTTCTTTTAAACATAAATGATCCTTCATGTCTGCGAGTTTTACCCAGTAAGCGCACAATGCGTAATGGGTGCAATCTGTGCATCTTAATTTTTTACAATAATCAACATAAGACATATCTTTTGGTTTTGTTAAAAGTAGTAATGCTTTTTTAAAATTTTCTGGAAGATAACTATATGATTTATATTCTGTATCTTCAATCAAATCATGCATAATAGCTAAACAGACACACTCATCTCGATATGAATGTGGAATTGATGCGTTCTCTGCAACATATCCAGCTACTCGCATAGCATGATCATACCCTTCTTTTGAATAAAATTCTTTTGCTATTCGTATTGCATCAGAAACTTTCATTGGTTCTTTATCTAAGCTCATGATATTTCCTCCCATTCCTTTATATTAGGATAATTTTTTAAATCTTGAATTGCCTCCTCAATAGAATTAAATTGACAAGGACAAATATGCCCTTTGGTTAAATTTACGTATGAATATTTTGATGAATTTTTATGAGGCATAATCATTACTATATTAATTTTTCCATCATAATATAGAATAGATAATTTTTTAATATTCATAACTATCACTTCCTTTTATATAAATATTATATAATAATTTTATTAAAAAATCAAAAGGGAGTGATTAACTCACTCCCTTAATAATTTTATTTATTTCGCAGCTTTAATAGTTCCAATACTTTTGATAGTATCTTCAAGTCCAGTTCCACGAAGCAGTCTATCTACAGTTACCGCGATAGATTCACCATTTGCGATTGCATATGGGCTTACGCTCTTGCCGATAGCTTCCATCATCTTAACATCAGACTGGGCATTCATTGCTGCAACAAGATCCGGAGAAATTGCTTTCATAATCTGTTCTACTGTTGAAGCATAAGCTGCCTGTTTCTCTTTTTCAATAGCTACAAGCTGTTTTTCAGTTTCAATTCGTGCTGCGTCTGCGAGCTTATCTCTTTCGAGTTTTGCTGCTTCAATAGCATCAATAAGTTTCTGAAGATCGGCTTCTGCTTTCTTTGAAGCTTCAGATTCTGCTCTCTGCTTTGCATTCAATGCAGATTTAGCTGCAAGCGCTTCAAGGTCGGCTTTATTATTTAATTCAATCTGATACATCTTATTCTGATGTTTAAGTTCAGCTTCTTTCTTTTCATACTCCGCGAGCTGAGTAATAACTTTCATTTTCTTTTCAGCTTCAGAAAGTTCCAGCGCTCTCTGAACCATTTCTTCCTGGTGTCTGTTCAGGATGCGAGCGATATCTTCTTCAATGCTTACGCTAAGAATTTCAATATCATGAACCAGCATACCATTTTCCGGGAAGAATCTACCAGTTTTCTTCTTTTTACCATCTGATTCTTCAGATGTCGTATTTAAGTTAAGTGCAATATTTCTTACAATATCAGAAGCACCATTAATAAATTCTTCAATGGTATATTTCTTAGCTTCTCTCTTGATAAGGCTTCTTTCTCTATCGCACATAAATTTAACATAATTTTCAACTGAAAACCATTTATCTTTATACTCTTTAAGAAAGTCTACAACATAAGAAACTTTAATCTGAACATCTACAAAGTCTTTTGTCTGAACAGTAATAAGATCAGAAATCTTGTTATTGTCAACACGAAGATATGCAGTTTTCAGAAGTCTATCTGTGTTTTTTGGACGTCCAGTTGAAAGTTCAAGAACTTCAAGTGTTTCATCATAATCAAGAAGTCTTGTTGTTGGTCCAGTTACCACTTTTCTTTCTCCTGATTTAGATACTACATTAATAGCATATCCAGTCCAAACATCAATTGAAACTACTCCATCATACTTATTATCAAGTGTAATTGTTCGCGGTTTTGTATAAGAAGTTCCTCTACTAATTCCCGCATTACTTTCAAGACAGTCCATGGAAGCAGCGTCTGTGAATGCAGAAGCTACAATAGACTTCATTGGATCTGTAATAGTTCCTTTCTTTAATCCTCTTTCAAGAGATTTTTCATTAAGTCCATTGTTGTAAGCAAGCACTTCCAAGTTGCCTGGATACCACATCGCGCATTCTTTTTCACTTAACTTTCTTTTTACAATTACTTCTTTGCGCGGATCCGGAAGATACATCTTAGGTCCAACTACTGTTGTAATTTCACCAGTTTCGCGATTCATTACATAGCGACCTTCTCCTTCTGGAATAGCAATCGCATGATGCATATATTTACCATCATATGTGATAATTGCATGCTCCGGTCTTGGGTAATAAATCATCTGTTCATTACCTGTAATAAAGAGTTCTTCTCCAATCGGATGCTTTACATTATTTTCTGTATATTCTGCAATAACTTTTACATAAATACCAGAAATTTTTGAAAGCTCAATTGCGCGGAAGCAATATCCATTATGAGCAGTTTTTACGAAAGTCTCTGCCGGATCTGGGAACACCACTGCCGGTCCATGCACATAACGCTTATTTCCATTTTCATTTTTCAAAATACAATACTCAAGACGCTCAAGAGTAACAGCATCTCTAATATAACCAATTCCTTCTTTTCCACTAATTGGAACTACTTCAATACCTGTTGGCGGAATGTAGAATGAAACTTCAGTTCCTTTAATAATCAGAAGCTGACCGGAAAAATATTTATTAGAAGTTTTCTGTTCTTTTCCTTCTGCGTCTGTTACAACTCCTTCATTGCGGTTGGCAGCCTCTGCATCATAAACTCGTGCAAGTAGATACTGGTTGCTTCTCAGGCGATGACCCTGAATTGTTTTTGCCATCTGTCCCGGATGAAGCGCAAAAGATGCCGGTCCAAAAATATTAATTTTCTTTCCAATTTCCATATCACGCGGTGAGCTGTTTGGCTTACCAGCTTCTGGGTGAAGTCCGCTTGTAGTTGGGTTTTTAAGAACTACATACCAACCTTCCGGAGCAGAAATAAAGAGCTGTTTTGCCTTATCATAGTCTGAACATTCTTCAAATTTCTTAGTTTTTGTGTTAAAAATTACCGGTGTCTCCTGCTGAGAGAGAGATGTCTGATACGGACCTACCGCGCATTTAATACTACCATCAGTTTTATTAAGAATATGAGCAAATTCATTCATATTCAAAACAAAGTCTCTCTGTCTTGTGATTCCTGGTCTTTCATCTTCATAATCAAATCTTCCCATTTTAAATCTCCTTTTATCTTTTATTTATTTATTATGTATATATTATAACAAAAATTTTTAATAAAATCAATTATTTTTAACAAGGTCCAACTACTACTAAAGCACCATATTTGCCATTTGCATTTTGACTACCTGACTGTTGAATTGCTGTAACGGATTTGATTTCATAAGTTGATCTTGTTGATAGAAAGTCATTAATTTCATTAATAGTAGATAATGCACCACCATATGAAAAATCAATATAAAAAATTTTATTCATTTATTATCATTTCCTTTCTTTTTATATAAATATTATAATATATTTTTTTAAAAAAATCAAAAAAAATAATGGGAAACTTTTAAAGTTTCCCATTAAGTGTGTTTTTAATCTCTTGAAGCTTTTTTCTCTTTTGTCTCGTTTAATAATAATATTTTGTTAAGCTACGGTAGAAGTGCTTTTATGCCAAGCTGTCCAAAGACCAGCCTCATTTCTAAAACGATGATATAAAAGTCCATTACTTCCTATTCCAATCTGACCTATATATGCATAATTAGGATTAAATACTAAAAGAACCCCCCATTGGAATGGAGCATTTGAAACTCCACCTCCAATCATATAAATACCTGTATCAACAATATTATTAAGATCTACTGATCCAATATGACTTTTACTAAGAGCATTTTGTTTATCTGCATATAATGTATTAATAGCGCTATTAATTTCTAGTATATTGGTATATACAGTATTACCGTTATTTTGGTATCTAAAATTAATATTATTATTTTCCGTATAGATATATGGAAAACCATTGCCAAGAGAAACTCCGCCGAAATTTGGAACTGAACCATTTACTACACAATAATTACTGCAATTTCCGCTATGAAGAAGCACATGAGTAGTTGAACTATCATTGAATAAAGCTTGATGCGAAGAGTCTGCTCCTAAATAACCTAAAATTGAACCATTGCTATTTTTAAAACCAATAGCAGTACTATTTGAATGTCCAGATCTAATAATAAGTGGAGTATTATTCGCTACGCTATTATTAATTTCTCCACCAGTTAAAGGTAATGCATATTGCGAATAATTTGAACTGTCTAAAAGTTTTTTCCAAGGGCTTGCCCAACCAGCACTATTACCACCTCTATGAAGAATATCTCCGCCTGCTTGAGCCATCCAAAGTTGGTGCACTTCATCGCTAAAACCAGCATTAAGCAAAAATCCATATTGATTCGGTTGGTTAAGTATTAATCCATGAGTGTTATAAAAATGTATACTATTTTTCTGCGCCCCCCAATTAGCTGTTGTATCAGCAGAAGTTGAGCTAATAGTATTATTACCAACCAACTCTAAATAGTTATGCGTATGACCGCTTGCAGCCTTACCATTCAACTGCGTCTGAATATTACTCGTTACGCCATCTGTATAATTAAGTTCAGTTGCTGTTGCAGTAATTCCAAAACTATTTAAATTATGAGTATGATTTTTATCACTTTTAGTGTCTAATTTAATCAAAGTATGTTCCCATAATCTTTCAAATGCAGATTTTATTGAAGCATTAGCCATTATTTTTCACCGCCTTCTAATTTTTGGATACGAGATTCTAAATCTATAATTTTATTTTTAAGTTCTTGATTTTCTTTAATTGTTTCTTGAATCATGTATGTATTTAAAGAAATAAATTCTTCATATCTTAAAGAATATTCATATTGAACGTTTCCATTTTCGTCTAATTCAGGTTCAAGCTCTTCTCGCACCTTAAATTTTTTATTGCGTCTTTCTTCTTTTGTTTTAGGATGCTCTTGTTGTTTACATTTAGCATCTTTACATAATCCCGCAAAATCTAAAGTAGTAAATCCTAAATTAAGTAAGCTATCTTCAACATCTTGAGCAATAAATCCAAAATGATCACGTCCAGATTCTCCATCTTTAAATTTGAAGATCATTGGTTTTAAATCCATGAAGAATTTTTCATAATTAGAATCAAAAGTTTTAAAATCTTTCTTTAAATTTCTATCTGAAGTATTAATAGTTGCTGTAGTTGCATATAGCTGTTTCCATCTATAGTTAGCATTTCCTAAATTATATGTTTTTGTAGTATATGGTCCAAATATAGTTTTACCAACAATAACACCTTCATCTAAACCTTCTGTGATAGTCATAGTATCTGCAGCTGTGTCTAACCAATCTACTTCAAGGCTAGAAGTGCATGTTCCATTACTGGTGCCACCAACTTGCACCCAGCTTGCTGCGTAAAGGCCGCCAGATAAACCCAACTCAACTGGAACATAACCATGTCCAGAACTATCCATACGAATAAGCCATTTTTGAAATTTATCACTAAAAACACCCATATTCCCTGCAGCAGATGTATGTAATCCACCAACATGAAGTGAGTTAACAACATAAAGAGTTTTATAATCACTATTGCTTGAAATGCCACATCTTACGTGATTTGCTTGAATTGCTAAAGTTCCACTTGCAGTTTCTATAATTCTACTTGTAAAATCTGCGGTGCTTCTTCCAAAATGAAAATCAATAAATGGAGTAGCATGATATAGTTCTAATCCGCCATTTGTAGATGAGCTACCAGCTTGAAAAGTAGTAGCGGTAATAGAAGTTCCTGTTAATGCGCCGGTTAATGTTCCGCCCGTTAATTTTAAATAACGAGAATCTGCTTTTCCCGCAATATAATTCCACAAAGCGGACATAGGTCTTCGATGATATGTTGTTGTAGTTGTTCCACCACCAACATATTGTGATATATAATAATCTGCATCTTGAGGATTTGAAGTTCCAGTACTTAATGCATTTAAAAATGAGTTTGCAGCATTAATTGCAGAAGTCTGTCCAGTTCCTCCTCTAGCTACTCCTAGCGTACCTGATGTAATATCGGTTGTTGCATGAGTGTGTTGAGAAGATAATAAATTCAATTCTATGTTTAAATCTTCATTGCCATTATATGTATAATTAGAAGTAGAAGACATTACTCCTTCTGGAGAAGAAGATGTTGAAACTACTTCAATATTTAATTTACCTTTTACACTATTTGCAGATCCTCCTGCAGAGCTAGACCCTGCATAATTATGAGTGTGCCCTGTATCGCTTTTACCATTTAATTTTACTTTTGTATGCTCCCACATTTGTTCAAAAGCATCATAAATTGATTGATTTGCCATTATTTTATTTTCCTTTCTAAGCTCCCTTTATAAAAGGGAGCTTATAATTATCCATTACAAATTGCATCAATTTCCGCAGTAGTGATAAAACTGTATGCATCAATTTCAGCTTTTGTATAGGCATTAGTAATTCCATATCCGCTTAAAGTTGTTGCTTTGGCAGCTTTATTATTTAATTGAGTTTGAATGTTGCTTGTAACACCGTCTGTATAATTAAGTTCTGCTACTGTTGCGGTAATTCCATCTAGCACATTTAATTCAGCTGCAGATGCCGTAATACCGAAACTACTTAATGAATATGTTGAATTTTTATAGTATGGAACTCCCTCAATAATTGGACAAGCAGTTAAACCGGATGTACTTGTTACTGTTGATGTTGTTTTAACGCCACCAAGAGTAGAAGATGCGGTTGGAAGCGTATAAACAGTATCTTGAGTTGTAATTGTTCCAGTTGTTCCATTACCAAAAGTATAAGTAATAGTTTTTCCACTAACTGATAATCCTTTAATATAAGTTGAAGCGATAGTTTGTCCATTTGCATCTGCGGTTGCTTTAACTGCAGTTCCATTAGAAGCTAAAGCTCCAATTAAAGCAGGAGTAATTGCATGCGGATTTGCGCCAGTAATTTGACTATGATCATAAGCTGTTTTACCACGATCCCCTCTGTATGCAGTAGAAGAAGTTTCTCCTAAAGCTAAACTTGCACTAATTTCTACATATGCACTTCCGCTCCATCTATATATTTTACCATTAGATAAATCTACATAAATTTTACCTGTTGCTCCAGTAGTTGGGAAACTACTTTTTGCGCTATACTCTAAAACATCATCTACGTATGAAGGTAACTGAGATGAAGGCACATATCCATTAGCATCTAATTCTGCAAGTCCGCTTTTTGCACCTTTCAAAGCAGAATTTAATGGGGTGTAACCTAATGCGGTGGTTACATGAGAACTAGACAGACCACTTCTAATTTCTTCAGGAGTTTTATTTTCAACATTTCCTAATCCAATTTGAGATTTTGTGACACTATGAGGATTACCCGTATTAGCTGTATGATTACTTAAATTGGTATTGACTGTATTAAGAGTAGTAACCATTGTAGATGTCATAAGCCCATTTGCGGAAGTGGTCGCTGGATTATATGTAGTGTTAACAGAATTAATTGTAATAACTCCATCTGTACCTGATATAACTGTTGTAGCTCCAGTACCAATAATTTTGTGACTATCTTTAACCGTTGAATCATCTAAGACATTAAGATGCACATCTCCATTCGCTGCAGCTTTATTTGTAGTCGCTGTTGCTGAATCACTTACTTTAAGTCCTGTATTATAATGAGTATTTGTATCTGTAAATTTTGCATCAGCAGGGACAGATTTCTCAAGAGTATAAGTGCAAGGTGCAGGAATTCCATTGCCAGTAAAATATACTGGTTGAGTTGCACTTCCAATTGTAGTGGTATTATTTAACTTAGAAGCACTAATTGCATTTGCATTTGAGGCTAAAGCTCCTATATATGCAGGTGTAAGATGTATATCTCCAGTTTGATATTCAGTATTAGCTCCTTTAATGCGGATTCTTGTAGCTCCAGAATCAATTCCATTAAGTTTCTCTTGATCGCTTGCAGATATAAAACCATCTGTCGTATCACTTGCAGTTGAATGAGTGTGATCAGTATCTGATTTTTGTGAAAGTTTTGTTGTTAAGCTTTTAATATCAGATTGCCATCTATCAATAGAAAGTAAATGATATTGAGTTCCATCATATATAAAAGTTGCAATATCTCCAGCTTGGATTACGCCTGCACCAAGCGTTGTTCCACGATTATATATATTTTTTGCGCCTTTACTATTAATATTTAAAGTTGAACTCGCGGGAACTCCATATGTAAATTTAACTGCCACGATTCCACCAGTTGTTAAAGAATAGCTTGATAAAGAAGCTACTTTTGCTACGGTAGATCCAGCAGTTGAACAAGTTGCATAACCACTTCCTAAAGAAGCATTAGAATAAGTAGTATTTTCCCAAAAATCTCTTATCCAACCAGAGCCATCATAAACAAAAATTTGCACTGCTCCTGCACGCCATCCAGAGCTTGTTTGACTAGTGCTTGCTGAAGTGGTACCATATCTACGAATTGATTTAGCACCTGTGTTATTAATGTTAAGAGTAGGTGATGATGCACTATTATTATTTGTAAATTTAATAATGATAACTACACCTTTTTTTAATTCAAATCCTGTTCCATTTGTTAAAGTTACAGTTTTTGCTACGGTGTCGGCGGCAGTGTCACATTCACCATAATAAATACCATTTATGGTCATTGCTTTAGTACTTAAACCGGTATTAATCAACTCTTCCATTTTATTATGGTAATAAGTTAATCCATCTTTTGATAAAAAATCTGCCATAGTTTATATCAACCTTTCTTTAATAGTTTAATTTCATTTTCAAGTGATTCAATTTTATTATATAATTTTTGAATCATATAAGTATTTAAAGAAATGAATTCTTCATAGCGAAGTGAATATTCATATTGAACATTTCCATTTTCATCTAAATTTAATGGAAGTTCTTCTTGTATTTTAAATTCTCCGTTACGTCTTTCTTCTTTTGTAGGCTTTTTTTGCTCAACACATTTAGCATCTTTACATAATCCAGCAAAGTCTAAAGTAGTAAAATTGAGTTTAAATAAACTATCTTCAACATCTTGAGCAATAAAACCAAAATGATTTCTTCCAGATTCACCATCTTTAAATTTAAAAATCATTGGTTTTAAGTCCATGAAAAATTGAGTATATCTATCATCTGAATCAAAGGTTTTAAAGTCTTTCTTTAAATTTCTATCTGAAGTATTAATAGTTGCTGTAGTTGCATATAGCTGTTTCCATCTATAGTTAGCATTTCCTAAATTATATACCTTAGTAATATATGGTCCAAATATAGTTTTACCAACTATAACCCCTGAATTATCTCCTGGCGGAAGAATTGTATAAGTGTCTTGGTCAGTATATAATATGTTATCTGTAATTTGAGCAGTAGAACCAGTAGCATAACCGCTTCCTATATGAAGCCATCTAGCATAAATTGCACCTGCAGGAGTAAAAGCTAATCTTGCTTCTACATTATTCGTTCCAGACGAATAATAATCATCTGGAACAAAATTAAATAAAAGCCAATTTTTAGTTCCAGCTTCAGAATCTCCTAAATCAGCTGCAAGATTTACATTATAACTTCCAGTTTCCCATGAGCCACTATAAGTTTTAATAGATAAAGCTGGTGTATATCCAGGTTGAGATGTAACTTTGAATTTAGCATTATCTCGTCCATTTACCCAGGATGAACTTCTTCCAGCACCTTGAAAAGCGGCATCTGATTGGAAGTTACCGGCTGTGTAAACTGATTTATTTCCTACTGCACGAATCCAATAGGTTTCACTCATGTACCAGCCACCGCCTTGAGCAAAAGTTAAATTATTATTTGTTAAAGATGTTCCTGTATTATAAATTGTGAAACCACCTACAGAATGAATTCCTTTATTGAAATAAAATGGAATATCCGCACTATTTTGAAAATGACACCAAGTAGCATTGGCAGATCCTATTGTAACTGTATTACCATTGTTTACTACTGAGAGTAAACCTGTATTAACTCCAAGTCCTCCCGCGACGGTCATTCCATTTCCAATATTTACATGTCCAGTAGATAATTTAACTGCAAAAGGTCTTAAGTTATTCCAAGTCCCTGTTGCAGCATCTTTATTTGTAAAGAGTAGGTAAAAACTATCTCCATCATTTCTTAAAAAAGTTCCATAGCCTCCATATGCAATTCTAAAACCATTTGGATTTGTGCTAGTAATTTCTCCTGTTACTGTGCCTCCCGCAGAAGATAGATAATCACCAGTATTTTTTGTTACAATTGTTCCGAATGCTCCACGATTACAATATGTAAGATTTGAAGTTCCATTTTCATTATATGAGCCATTCCAATAAGCTAATGTATTAGTAGTCATTAAATTTGCATTATATGCTATATAGCCTAAGGCTGTCATATTAGTTATGTTTCTAGTTGTTATAGCCCCTGTTCCATTTCCGATTAAAGCTGTTCCAGATGCAAAAGTAGATGCTCCAGTACCACCTCTAGCTACTCCAAGTGTCCCTGATGTAATATCAGTTGTCGCATGAGTATGACCTGTATCGCTTTTAGTGCTTAATTTTATCTTTGTATGTTCCCACATTTGTTCAAAAGCATCATAAATTGATTGATTTGCCATTATATAATCTCCTTTAATCTCTTTTATTTTAAATAAAGAGAGGAATATTCCTCTCTTTATTTATTATGTAAATAATTGGTCTATTTGAGCTGTAGTAATTTCTTTAATCTTATTATCAACTGCGATAATTGCAGCGTTTGCAGTATCAATTTGATCTTGAATGTTACTTTTAGCTCCATCACAATAATTTAATTCAGCTGTTGATGCGGTAATACCATCTAAAACATTAAGTTCAGTTGCAGTTGCTGTGACATTAAAACTTCCTAAAGTATATGTTGTATTAGTGTCTTTATAGTAAGGAACACCATTAATAACAGGACAAGCTGTATATCCACTGCTAGAATTAACTGTTGATGATGTTTTAATCAAACCAGCTGTTCCTGTTCCATTTGATAAACCATAAGCAGTTGAAGAGATAATGATATTCCCGCTTGTGTCAGTTGTTACGGTAGTTGCTCCAGAACCACTAATTTTATGGGCAGAAGTTACTTGACCATTTTCTACACTATTAAGATAAACATTTTCGTTAGTTAAAGCTGAAGTAGTATTATTAAATGCTGATGCTGATGAACCAACTACGTTTTTACTAGTATAATGAGTATCCGCAGTAGGAGGTGTATATCCTAATGCAGTAGTAACGTTATCTTTTGTTAGCTCACCTCTAATAGTTGCTGAGCTTTTATTTTCAACATTTCCTAATCCAATTTGAGATTTTGTGACATTATGAGGATTTGAGGTGTTTCCAGTATGAGAAGTTAAATCTGTAGTATTTGCTTTAGTTCCAATTGCAGATTCTAAAGCTTTAACAACAGTTTCATTTTCTTCCATTGCGGCTGCGAGTTCCATAATAGAGTCTACCGCTTCAGAAGAGTTATTCATTAATTCTCCAATTTTAGTATTTGTATAATTCTTAGCTTCTCCTAATGCAGATGCTGCAGCCCCAGCTGTATCATAAGCGGTAGAAGCTGTATAAGCAGCACTACCTAATCCTTTAACAGCTACATTACTACCATTAACAGAAATAGTACCATTTGATGAACCAGTTGTAACAGTTCTAATTCCAGAGTTTGCGATAGTAATTTTATCATTAGTTGCGTCTGGTGTAATAGTGATTCCATTTCCAGCAACAAATTCTAAAGTATCTGTTTGAGCATCAGCTGCTATTGTTGTTGTTCCAACTTTTACATTACTAAACGCAGGTTGATTTACTTGTGCGCCGGTTTCAACACCAGCTAATTTAGTTCTTTCTGCGTTAGTGATATGCGGTGTGGTATCATTAATATGAGTGTTTAAATTTCCTTGAACAACATTACTTTCATCCTGTGCAATTTCTCTAATTGTAGGCGCACCATTTTCTGTTATATCTGCACCATACATTTGTTTAATCACTTCAGAAAATCCTTCATTAAGATCATTAACTTCACTCTTATCAGCTTTACCACTTAATAGACCATTAATTTTAGTTAATAACTTACCATGATAATACTCTAATCTTTCAAATGATAAAAAATTTGCCATGATTAAAAATCTCCTTTATATTTATATTTAAAATTAAGAAACCCTATTAAAAATATAAATAATTTGCCCAGCTAAGAAGGTTGGTTCTAATCGTTCCCATATTCCAAAGCCAAATAATTCATATGGATTAATATCAATAGTTGATAAATAAATTGAACCAACAGAGTATACTTTCTTTAGGGTTTCATTATTTTTTTCATCTACTAACTCTTTAACCTTTTGAGTATATATATTTAGATGATCCATATCTAAAAATTTTTTCATTAATTGATCTCCTTTTCTCTCCTTATAGTTATTTTAATTATATTTAACTACTTTAATATATTCATAAGTTGCATTGCTTCTAGTATTACCCTCGGCAGAACCAATTTGAAGAGAACTTAATTCACCAATTCTACTATTGGATGTAACCAATCCTCCATCTACATGGAATCCATCTTTGTTGATAACCATAGTTACACTACTTGCATTTGTTGGATAAGCATATTCCCTACCTTCTTGACCAGTAGAAAGTAAACTATTAACCTCAAATGAATTACTTGAACTAGTATAATAAGCATGGTATCCGCCAGTATATTGATTCCAGCTAGTAATAGTATCGCCAATTGAAATAACATTTTCATTTGTGCTAGTGCATCCAGACAAATTAGCTTTAATTTCAATATAGTCACCTCTATTAAAATTAAAGTCAGTTACTGTATCAGTCCATTTTCCGCCTTGTGGTCTAAAGTTTCTACGTAAGAAACTTTCTGTTGCAGTTGGTAGTTGTTCAGCGCCTTCAATTAATAGTTCTTCCATCTCAGCATCAGTTAATGCATAATCATAAATTCTACAATTGTTTAGAATACCTTTTGCAAAACGTCCAGTTCCACCAACATTTGAACGATAACATCCAAGTCTTAATGGTTCGCTAACTGCTACATAATCCATAGTCTTTTCATTCTTATGAATTTGACCATTGTTATTATAACATCTTGCTACTGTAATTTTACCATCAGCATCTTTACGAAATACAATTCTTGCGTTTTCAAGGTCAGCATTTTCAATTAATCCTCCAACAGAATTAGAAGAAATACTATTTGATCCTTGTCTATATTCTGAAATAATACCAGAAGGACCATACTGCACAACCATACCTGGATATGGATTATTTTCATTCATAGCATGCATAATAACATATTTACTTGCTGTAAAGTCGCATTCATTAGTATCTGTCCAATCTACAAATACTGTAAATGGTTTATCTTCTGCTAATGGTGATATTCCAGTATCAATATAATTAGTTCCATCGAAAGTTGTCACAGTTGGCAATTGATATACAATAGAACCTTCGTCTTCAGTTTCTTCTGAAATATAAGTTACATATACATATAAAGTTTTAGTAATATCTCCGCAAGTAGCTGTAATAGTAGTATTACCAATTGCTTTTGCAGTAACATGACCTTTATTTACTACAACAATATCTTCATTATTAGATTTCCAAATGACTTTATCTGTTGTATTAGATGGAGATAATTTTACATTAACGGTTTGAGTATTTTCACTTGTCTCATCAAAATAAAGTGCTAACACTTCAAAAGTAAGTCCAGTACATGGAATTCTCTCAACTGGTTTAAGAGATGCTAAATATGTATCCACCCAGTTTCTTCTATTAGTTGCAAAACCTCTAATTTGTTGTAAATTATTTTTTGCGACAGAAGGAATACCAGTGTATGCTCCATTCGCAGTTGTAGAAGCATAATCTTCTTTAATTAAATCTAATGAAACAATATCAGATAATCTCTCAAAATGATTAATGATATTAGACATTGCCAAAGCAGATGTTTTTAATTCATTCCAACGAGTAACTAATTCTGCAAAGAAATTATTTTCAATTCTTTCATATAATAAGTTACCCATACGACCCTCAATTTGATCTTCATATTGATCTCTTCCATAATCAGTATTAAGAAGAGTTTGACCATTCCAATAGAGACCCCATGTGCTATCCATATCATACATAGAAGCAATCCATTTAGCTCCATTATATGTCATATAAATTTGGTTTTTACCATATTGGTCAATACCACACATATATAAACCATAGATATGATAATCAAGTAAACTTTGTAAATCAAAATAGTTCTCAATATTAGTTTTAAATTCTTCATCTGAGCTATTCATAACAAAATTAATCACATTGTTCCAACTTGTTTTAATAGAGTCAGGACAGACATCATGAATTTCATCGGTCCAGTCACTTTCATCAATTAATGCTGTTGCGCGGAAACAGCCACTATCATAATTTTCCCCGCATAAAATACAATGTTCTTCTAAACCATCATCCATATTAAAAGTCCATTTGTCTTTTGGGATATTCCAACTATATCTACCTTGATAAATACCATTGTTGTAAACTTTAATTGGAAATCCATCAATAGCACCATTGTTTGGACTATCTTTTAAAAGTTCTGGAAGCGAATCATAATTAGAACGAGACTCTACAATATCGCTCCATAGCCGAGCAGAAACTATATTTCTTAAATGAGAAATATCAATCCAATTTGCTTTTAAACAAAATTTGTTTTGCTTTCCCCACCCTTTAAAATTGATTTTTTTCTTTAAAGTATGCTCTGCGTCTTCAAATAATTTTATAGTAAAATTCTTTTTAGGATAACTCATAGAGGAGTTCCCTTGACATTTTATTTCAATATAAGAATGGAAAGATAAAGTTTTAGAAATATAAGTCATTTCCGCGGATACTTCATCTTTTGTCGTAGGAATAGTTCCATTAATAAAAACTTTTGGAATGTCTTCTTCGACTGGCTCAACAACTGTTTTAGGAGCTATATCAGTTAAACCTAAATTAGTTAAAACTAAACGCTTTTCTATATCAGTTAATTCTTGACCCTCTTCAAACTTAACAGATTTGTTTACTTTTTCAATAATTTGTTCTAACAAGTTATATAACTTACTCATTTAATCCCTCCTTTATACCAGTAGTGAAGTTAAATTATCTAATTCATCTGTGGATATATTAATTGGTTCTATTTTTTCTACTAGATAATTAATTACATGAACAATGTCTTTTTCACCCTCTGGGCCTTTAATTTCGTTGTGGCGTCTAGATAATAGATCTACATATTTAATAGAAAAACTATTATCGCTATTAATAACAAGTCCATCTATCCAAGCTGTAGTATACTGATCTTCCGTAACTTCACATCCTGCCACATTAAATTCAATAAAAGAGCCATCTTCAGAAATATATGTTAAAGGAGCAAGAATTGTTCCATAAATAGAGGCATATACTGCTTTTTTATTATTTACAGCAGTCATAACTTGTTCAAAAGTATGAGATATAACACTTCCATCTGGACAATCAATAATAACTATATCTGATTCTGTTGGGATGGTAGCAATTAATTCATCCACATATGTCTTATCTGCTTTTACTACGATTGCTTCATTTAAAACATCAATTACTTCTTTATTTTCTTGAAGAGCAGTTGCTAATTCACCAATAGTATTAAGCGTATCTGGCGCAGAATCCACTAAATTTGCCACTTGTTCGTCAACATACTCTTTATCAGCTTTATTAGTAATATTACTTAAACGTCTATCTTCAACATAATTAGTAGTTAATAATGCAATAGTAATATTTTTACTTGTAGCCAATTCAAAATCAGAAGGGCCTAATAGATTATATGTATATGGAGAAACAGTTATAGTTATTTTATTTGTATTCGCAGCTGTTGAAAGAATGAAATAAATAGAATCATAGTTAATTGGTGACCATGATATATTTAAATTTACTTTAAGATTTTTGATATATAGGTTTCTTAAAGAAGAACATTTTCCAAAAGCATCTCTCCAGCTTCCGGAGCTTGCACCAAAATTAGTAGTATTAATAGCGTCAAATGTGCCTGCATTTTCAATTGCGGTTGCTGCATACATTAAACCTCTACAGTCTTTAGGTAATACGATATTAAAATCAGGATCATCATGTCCAAAGATACCTATTGTTCTAGCACCGTAATAACTAAATACTTGAGTTGCCCATGTTGCTTTTGCAAAGCTATCTCGATATGCTTTATTTCCCCAGTTAGGATCGCTATTTACATTAAAAGCAAGATAAAAAGATTTAAATGTATTATCTGGAATAGTTGAATAACACAATGGTAACTGGGATGTATAATATAATGTATAGTTTGTTCTTTTAGAAACATCACTTACATAAGGATTGTCACTCCAGAAAATACAGTTTAAGTATTGTGCATATTGGACTTGATATGCGCTTTGATTACCTTGACTCCATTTTGAATACATTTCTACGTCGTTCATATCAAATAAAATATTTGAAAATTGTTTAACTCCTTCTAGCCAAGAGTAGTAAGTTCCTAAAGCACCAGGAAAAGCATTTAATGCTAAAATAGAATTATTTGATGTTGGAACAATTTCAAATACATCTGTTTCTAAAAATTTAACTTCAACATTTGAATTTGCGGAATATGTTGTAGAAACACCGTTAAGAATAATTGTTACATCTTCAATACAATAAAATCCTAATGCTCTATTTGAAGTTAAACTTTTATATAAAGATTCAACCCGTTCTTTGGAAGCAAAATTTTCTGACAATCCATTTATTGCAGAATTAATCGCAGAATTACTTACTAAATTAGAGCTGTCTTTAACTTCATTATCAATTATTAAATCTGATATTTCTGATTTATTATGAGTATGGGTTGATTTTGCAAAATATGTTTTTAAATTATCTAAGAAAAGGGATAATTTTTCTAAATTAATATATTTTACTGCATCCAAATCTTTAACTCCTTTCTTTATTTTAATAAATTTTATATATTTCTACATATCATATATATGTTTAAAATTGCCCAAAATATATTAATTTATTATGACATAAAAAAAAATGGGGACTTTAAAGTCCCCAATTATTTTAATTAAGCAAAGAGACCATTAATATCGTCTTCGCTTGCTTCTGTAAAGTTATTGTGCCATGTTTCAAGAGTTGTTACTCTATTAGAAACTGCATTAAGAGCTTCTTGAGAAGCTAATAATTTAATAGCTGTAGCGTTAGCTTCATGAGCAGATTTGTTGCTAGCTGCTAAAGCTTCAACAGCATCCATTTCAGACTGAAGAGTATCAATTTCACCTTCAGCTGTTGTTACACGACCTTCAAGAGCTGTTAAATCAGCCTGAGCTGCTTTAGTGCTTACCTCTCCCTGAAGAGTAGAAATTGTTCCTTCAACCTTATCAATTTCTGCATCTGTGTGAGCTTTTGCATCTTCAAGAGCTTTATTAGCTTTTTGTGTAGCATCTCCAGCTGCAGTTGCAAGAGCACCTTGAACAGCAGTTTCGATTTGAGATTCTACAGTTCCTTCACCATCACCAAAGTTAGCTTCTAATGCTTCTAATCTAGTTTTGTAGCCAGCATCAACAGCTTCTAATGCTTGAATTTTTGTATTATAAGCTTCTTGCTCTACTTTTGTAGCTACAGCGCCTTGTAAGCTAGATACTTGTCCATTAAGAGTTGAGATAGCGCCTTCTGCTGTAGTAATTTTACCTTCAGCTGTGTCTAAACGACCATCTAATGCACTAATATCATTTGAATTCTTCTGAATATTACCAGCCATTGTAGCTGCACCAGATTCATCAGAAGCAATATATTCCTGTAATTCTTTTAATGTGTCTTTAACTTGTTGAGCATCTGTATCACCAAGAGCATCTTTAAAGAATGCATCTACATCAGCTTTTACTTCGTTTAAAGTAGTAACTGTTTGATCGTAAGCAGCTTTATCAGCTTTTAAAGCGATAGCAGCTTCAAGAGCAGCTTTATCTGTAGCGTGTGTCTGAGACAATGCGTTTACAGAACCTTGAACATTAGCTACTGCTTCAACTCTAGCATCTGTTTCAACTTTTACAGCATCTGCAATATCTGTAGCAACTTGAGTTTTATCAGCTTTTGTACTAGCTAAACCATTAACCATTCCACGAAGTTCTGAATCGTCATAAGCATTTTCCTGAATATTATTAATAATATTCATTACAGTTGTATCAGCAGGAACTGTTCCAACCTTATTTGCTAATTGAGTAAGAGCTGCGGAATCTGCTTTTCCAGCAACTACTGTTTCCAGTGCATCTACTTCATCCTGTGCTTTCTTTGCAGCTGCAGCATTTGCGCTTTCTGCGGATTTAGCACGTGCGATTTCTCCTTCTAAATTTGTCTGAACTTTAGCCGCTTCAGAAGCACCCGTACCAGCTGCATCATAATTTACTGCTAAACTATCAGCATAATCTTTAGCACCTTTCAGAGTGGCAGCGTCGCCATCTGTAATAACTTTCTTAATTTTCTCATCATAAAGACCTAATTTACTCAAAGAAATATACTTATTTGTGTTTGCCATTTTTGTTCTCTCCTTTAAAATGTGTGTTGTTTAATTAATAAACAAATAAATCCTCTATATCTGCATCAGTAACGTCATTTGTAAAATTAGAAACAATAATATAATCATTTAATTGTTTATCAAAAATTACTATTTCTTTTTCTGATTTATTCACATATAAAAGATTTTCTTTTGCTTGTCCTAAAGTCGGTAATTCAACATCAATGCATATTATTTGCTCTGGTTTATTGGTATTTTGAATCCAACCATCTTGATAAAACCATAATGTTGCAGTATCAATAACAAAATAGTATCCAGATAGTGGCTCTTTTAAAGCAATTCTATCTGATTCGGAAGCTAATTCTGTAATTTGATTATAAAAGATTCTTTTGCCATCATGATCAAAAGCAATACGACCTAAATCTTGAAGAAAAATTAATTGTCCTTCTTCTATGATTAAATCTTTTATGCGAGAAGACGTTGTTGCGATTAAGGACAAAACATTTCCAGTATCAATTAGATTATTGGTCATGTTTAAACCTCCAAACCATATTTAAAAATCATAAATTTTAACTGCCCTCTTAGCAAGTTCTTGATCAGTATAATCCTTAGCTTCTCCTAATATTGCTTCAGTAGCGCCTTTTGTTTCATACTGGTCTGGCAGCGTAGCAAGTTGTTGTTGAATGTCATCAATATCTTTTTTAACTTCTGAAACGTCTGCACTAACGGCATATTTCTTAGCTAATGCTAGTGTAATAACATCCATTTATAACTTCACCCACTCTCCCAAGCTGTTAAGCATATATGCTTCAGATGTGGAAATACAGAAGCAAGTACTACCCATTGCACAATTCAATGGTAGATTTGGAATATCTTCAGGCGTATCGCATACGAAGTCTTTAACGTCATATTGCTCTTTGCCTTGATGTTCTACTAAATAAAACATATTTTTACCTCCTATTTCAACATTCTATAGAAGTTCATTTTTATAGCTTTTACTTTTACCTAAAAAGACCAAAAAAATAAAGCTAGGTTTAAAAAAACCTAGCTTTAATAAATTATCCTACATTCGGTTCAACATTTACAATAGTATCTCCACTCTTGTCAGAGATAAGTTTTGCACCAAACATTCCCGCAAGAAGTGATTTCAAATCAATACCAAGACCCTGTCCAAGACCTTCGGAAATCTGAGTTACATTTTTCATAATATCTTCTGTAAGCTTTGAAGATTCTCCGCCATACATATAGATACTATCTACATTAGTATATGCTTTACCTGTAGCTTCTGCGATAGCCGGGAGTGTCTTGAAGTAAGTTTCAAGCGCCTGTAACTGCATATCCATCTGAGCAGCCTCACCATACTGTTTCATAGCTTCAGCTTTCTTTAAAATACCTTCAGCTTCAGCCAGTGCTTTAGCCTGAATTGCTGCGGCTTCCGCTTCACCTTTAGCTTTAATACCAGCAGCTTCATTTTCCATTGCGATTCTCTGAGCTTCAGACTCAGCTTTTGTGGCTTCAGCAGCCTGTTCCGCTTCAAATTTTTCAGCTTCAGCTTTCTTCTTTCTTTCGAAAAGTTCAGCTTCAGAAGCTTTCTGAGTTTCATAAAGTTTAGCATCCGCAGCCTGCTGGAGAGCATACTTCTTAGCTTCTGCAGTTTTCTTTACTTCTGCTTCAAGGGCACGTTCTCTAATTTCAACTTCTCTTGCTTTAAGTTCAATTTCTTTTTCCTGTCTAGCAAGATTAGCATTAGCTGTTGCAATCTCAATAGTTTTACGCTGTTCTTCTTCCTGGATGGAATAAGCAGCGTCAGCTTCCGCACGCTTAATGTCAGCCTCTCTCTTTAATTCAGCTTTCTGAATTTCAAGTTCATTCTGTCTCTTGGCAATTTCAGTTTCAGCTTTTACTTTTGCTTCATTAGATGCCTGCGCAGCCTCTGCTTTAGCAACTGCGATTTCTTTTTCAGCATTTGCTTTTGAAATTGCAGCATCCTTAGAAATCTGAACTGTATTTTCCAAACCAAGATTTGCAATCACTCCATTCTTATCTTTAAAAGCCTGAATGTTGAAAGTAATCAAATCAAGACCCATATCATTTAAGTTTGGAGTTACATTTTCAATAACTTTTTCGGCAAAGATTTTCTTATCTCCCTGGATAAGGTCTTTCAATGTAATCTGAGAAATGATTTCTCGAATATTACCTTCAAGAACTGGAGTAATTACTTCTCGAATCTGAGTTGTTTTATATCCAAGGAAGCGAGCTGCCGCGATCTTCATTCTTGCAGGATCCTGAGACACTGCGACGTTGGCAACTGCGTCTACCATAATATCAATTGCATCTTTTGTCGGAATTTCTGCTCTTGATGTAAAGTCTGACTGAATATTTTCAAGAGACAATTCATCAGTTCGCTGAAGGATCGGGATTACCCAAGTTCCTTTACCAGTTACTGTTTTACTACCCCAAGGACTCGTTACAATGATTGCCTTATTCGGCGGAGCTGGCTTATAAAGAATTTTACCAACAATAACAAGCGCAATTGCGATTACCGCAATAATTGACAAGAAACTTAAAAATGGTGCAATAGCATTCAAAATAATTGATCCCATGTTCATTCTCCTTTATTATTTAATTATCAAAGTTCTTTTATATAAATTAAAATTAATCAGTTACAATTTTCTCACCAATCGGATTTCCGCCCATATCCACTTCCTGAATATAATTAATAGTATTCTTTTTTAGATTACCAAACTCTTTCATAAAGCAGTCAGTAGCGGTTTTGGCATCTGTCGCGTGAATAATATTATTTCTTACTATTGAATTTCTACCATTCTTCTGCCAATTAAAAACATAATTTCTATTTTTCATTTTTAACCTCTTTCCGAGCCATAAAAGCTAACTCTACTTTTTTAATAAAGGTTTCATTTTCATTATAGATTTTTTCCAGTTTACTTTCTTTTTCTTTCAGCTGGCTAATCATTTCTGAAATGCCTTTTCTTTCATTTTGAATTTTTTCATTGTTGTCTTTCAGATCTTTAACAGATTGTTCAATTAAACCCGCGGAAGCAATAGAACTTCCATTAAGGTCATTAATAACACTTTCAATCTGTTCAAGTTCTGACACCGTAATTACTTTTGTTAGAAGTGCCATTTCTCAATTTTCCTTTCTTTTAATATTTATTATGTATATATTATATCAAAAATTTTTAATAAAATCAATCAATAAGTTTTTTAACTAGCTCAATGATACCTTGATTCATTTGATTATCTATTTTCTCTTGATATTCTGGGTTTGGTGAATAAAATTCCGCGTCTTTAATAAGATAATTAAATTCTTCAATTAATTCATCAAAATGTTTTGGGTATATAACTTCTTTTGTTTTTATGCTTTTTAAAATTTCTCTGTCTGCGTCATTTAAGTATAAACAAGACTCATATGGTGAACCCGCCTTATATAAATTAATAAAAGCTTGTAGCCTTAAACCATTGCTAATTTTTTTGCTATCTGCAGGACCCTGCTTAATAGTGTGAATAGCTTGATGAGCAGTGCTTAAAATACCTTTTTGCATGTCATATCTTGCAATATCTTCTTTCTGTGAAACGAAATACTTATTCCAAATATTGTCATATCTTAAATTAGTAATTTTATATTTAGTAAATAGTATTTCAATAAAATTGATATTTTGTTTTCGGAAATTTTTTACCATTTCCCTAATATCTTTTACTTCACAGTGTTCTCCATTAGGTAGATGAATTTCTTTAGATACTGGTCTATTTAAGCATAAGTCTTCTAATGTAGGAACTAAAATGGCTTTAGTATCTACATCAGAATTTTCAGTATCTGTTCCATAATTTTGAGAGCCATATAAAAAGACTCCTAAAATTTGTTTAGGAGGATATAGTTGAGCAATGTAATTATAATGCTCTTCTACCCTTTTTATAATTTTTAAATCTTTTGAATTACTCAACATATGTTTCACCTTCTATTAAAGTTGAAAAATAAATAGGTTCAAGAGTATCTAAATCAAGTAGGGCTACAATATCTGTAAAAGCAGAACTTAAATCTAAGTCAATTTTTGTATTATTGTCATACTTAAAAATTTTATAAATATCACCAGGAACTTCTTTACAAAATCGACTCATATATTCTACTGGAGTGTGTCCATGAACCATAATAGATCCTTCTTCAACAGGTATATGAAAATGTTTACGACTCCATAAAATATTATGATATTCTTGCTCTTTTGATAATACAATACTTTTGCTTTGAATATATCCAGAATGATTCATATAAATTTTTAAACCATTTTTATTGATGTATTCTGCGGTATAAGGTAGCACATTAATTCTTCTAATTAAAGATTCCTTAGCTTCAAAACTTAATTTTTCAAAAACATCAATAGTCGAAGCTCCGCCATTCTGATACCATAAGGATACACTATGATGCGGAATTTCAATTAAATCAGTTCCAAATTCTACGAACATATCTTCATGATTACCTTTAAGATATGTTACTCTTTTGTCTGCGAGTAATTTATACATTAATTTTACACCATCTGACCCGCGATCAATAGCATCACCTAAAAAATAAATTTTATCTGATTCATCGCAGTACGCACTTATTTTTTCCCATAAATCAAGTCTACCATGCAAATCAGAACAAGCATATACTTTATTCATATATTCACCTTCTTTCTTTTCATATTAATATTATATCAAAAATTATATAAAAATTCAAATGGACATATTAGGATTAGGATATTTTATAAAATTTAATTTAAAAAAGAAAATAAACAGAAAGTAATGTGGTCGAGTATGTTTAATATTTTCTTGTTAAAAAACACTATTTAATAGAATTTAAATAATGAATTTTGAGAGGAGTGTGATTATCATAAATATTATATTTGATCCAAATAGACATAATATTAAAATCACAAACAATGAGAGCAAAGTTCAATTAAGTAATTTAAAATTTTTTATGCCAAAATCTTTTCTTTTTGATACCTTTGCAATAATTCGTAAAGTTGGACAAAATGATAAGAATTTAATTAAACTATCTTTATCTTCTGAAGAAAGTAGAAATTTTAATATTTTCAAAGCTTCCGCAGATAATATTATTACTGCACCAGAAGGAGATAGTGAAATTACTTTATTATATTTAAATAATAAAGAATTAATGACTACAAATTCTTTACCAATCAATATTGGATATGAGAATTTTGAGCAAGGGCAAAAAATTTTATTATTAAAAGAATTATCTGAAGAAATTGCTCTAGCGTATGATAGAATTCAAAAAATGACTGAATTAAATATTCAGCTATATAAAGATATAAGGGAGGTAGCGAAAGAATGATTACTTCTCCACAAAGTTATGAAGACATATTAGAAGGTATTAAAAATTCAAATCCTTCAGGAGATATCACTGTAACAATGGTTAATCCAGATACAGAGCCAATTTTTAAAGTTGACTTAAATAAAAGAACTATTACAATTCCAAAAGAGTTACAAATAATTGCTGTAGAAGGCGATCATAACGCTGAAACTATTTATTTTGAAACAGATAGATATTTTGATAATTATGACTTATCTGACTTGGTTTGCGTAGTTCAATATATTAATCCTGAAAATGATGAATATCTTGCTAATTGTGTTGTAAACACTTATTTAGAGAATGAAAATAAAATTCGTTTTGGATGGACTATTACACAAAATGTAACAGGAACACCTGGTAAAGTAACTTTTGCAATCAGATTTTATAAAGTTGAAAATCAAGAAATTGTATATAGTTTAAATACTCAACCAGCTACAGTTACTATTGCAGATGGTCTATATCTTATGGCTAATGAAGAGTTTAATACAACAGCTACTGATATTGAAGCTTCTTTAGGTCGTTTACAAAGTTCTGCAAATGCAATTAGAGAAGGACTTGAACAATTAGAAAAGGCTAATAATTATGTAAACATTAATAATAAACCTAAAGTAAATGGAGTAGAATTAGCAGCCAATGCCAATAATACCGCCGCGGAATTAGGTTTAGTAGATATTGATGATATTATTTCAAGAATACAAGAAAAATCTTCTGCATCTGTAATGGCTACTTTTAATTCATTTGATAATTTACTTGCTGAATTAACTGATACAACATTAAATGATAGATCTAAAAATGCAGTTCAAAATAAAGTAGTAAATGCTAAATTTGTAGAAATTGAAGGCAATGTTAATAAAAAATTTCAGAATCTTGATACTCAATTTACAACAATTAATGATCAGTTCAAAGATATTAATGATGAATTTGGAGTAATTAGAGAAGAAATAGGTAATTCAGTTTATATTCCTATTGAAATTATTTCTTTTTCAAATAACGTTAAAACTGTTGAAAAAGGGAATACAGTAACTGAAATTACTTTTAATTATTCTTTTAATCAGATTCCGAATGAGCTAGTTTTATCTTTTAATGAAGAAGCTAACTATCCTTCTGTTGAAAGTAGCAGTTTTACTAAAACAGGGCTTGAATTAAAAGAAGATACTATTTTTACTCTTGTTGCGTCAGATAAAAAGAGTCATAATGAAATTATGACATCTAATATTGAATTCCTTAATGGAGTTTACTATGGTTCTTCATCTGAGCCAGAATTATATGATAATGCTTTTATTTTAGCATTAAATAAAACATTACAGAAAAAACATGGTAGTTCTTTTAATACTGAAGCATTAGATTCTCAATACATTTATTATTGCGCACCTACTGCATATGGAATTCCACGCTTATCTGTAAGTGGATTAGTTGGTGGATTTGAGAAAGTTCAAACTATTAATTTTACAAACAGCTATGGCTATGAAGAAAGTTATGATGTTTACAGAAGTGAATATAGTAATTTAGGTTCTACGTTAGTTAAAGTTGAATAAGGAAGGTGAGAAAAGGATATGGCAGAATTTAAAGGCGGTATCGAGTTAATTTCAGGGTTAAGACCTAAAAATAATGGACAATTTCCTTTGATGCAAGCTCAAGATGTAGCTTTTTATGAAGATGGAAAAGAAGTTCGTTTAACTGAAAAACTTGAACTTTTAAAAGATGAATTTACAATTTCTGATACGGTAAAACAAGAGATTGGAGAAGACGCTGCAGAGATTGTTTTCAAAGATGCTCGTTATACTAAATTAGAAAATAAAATTGGCGATATTGATAAATTAAATGCAGATATCAATGGCGCGGAAACAGGTTTAAAAAGTAGAGTGGAAACACTTGAAAGTCAAACAAAAGGAGATAATGATAAATTAAAAATTCAATATGAAGAATCAGAATCTCTATTATATTTATTTGAAGGTGAATCTCTTGAAAAACCTGATCCAGATAATAATATTGAAGGTAATGTAATTAGCACTACTGTTGTAAAAGGTGGTGGAGGCGGAGGATCCGCACTTGCATATAAATTAACATTAACTTCTTCAGATAAAGATTCTGCAAATATGTTTTTTGCAGATAATGAAAATGTTGTTATTAATTTTCGTGGTAATTTAATTGATTTAAATGCTGAAGAAAATGACAACTTAATGGCAGCCACATTAACTTTTAAGTTGACTGTTGAACAAGCAAATGGAGCTAAAAAGACAGTTTCATTTAAAGAAGCTTCCAATGTAGATTTGTCTTATGATGTAACTAAATTATTAGGCTTAGGTAAAAATAATATTAGTATGTCTGCATATTATTCAGAATTACTAGAGGGTGAAGAAAAACCTACAACAATTACTGCAAGAAAAACTTGGGGTATTTCAATTATTAATCTTAGCTTATCAATTAATGATTTTAACTATAATAATGTTAAAACAAAAGATGTTAATATTAGTTATACATTAAGAGGAGATTTAAATAAAACTTTATATTGGTCTATTGATGGTGGAGAGCTACAATCAAAAGCTAATATTTCTATATTTGAATATAGCGATAATTTAAATATTCCAATGCAGGCTCATGGAAGTCATACAGTTGAAATTTATGCTATTGGAACTAAAACAGGATCAACAGTTAATATTGAAACTAAACCGCACGAAATTCTTGATATTATGTTTGCGGAAGAAGGTAATCCTAATCCTGTAATTCGTGCTGTCGCAGACGTAAATGCTTCAAAACAACAATATGGATTAATTCCAATTAGTTATACTGTTTATCAAAAAGATAAAGATAAAGTAGATATTACTTTAACAGTTAAATCTGATGGTGTGGTTGAGTCTACATCTACTCGTAATGTAAGTACATTAACAGAATATTCATGGGATTATAGACCGCTTACAGAAGGAAATAAAACTTTAATTATTGAATGTGATGGAGTTCAGAAAACTTTAACTTTAAATATTGAAAAATTCCCTTATGAAGTAAATCCTGTTGAAACAAATCTTGTATTTGATTTTAATCCAGAAGGAAGAACAAATGAAGATTCTGATTTTGACATTTTTGAAGATAGAGGTATTGATTGGACTGTGTCTGAAAATTTTGACTGGAATAATGGTGGTTGGAAAAAAGACGCAGAAGGATCTTCTTACTTCTGTATTAAAGCAGGAACTCATATCAATATTAATCATAATCTTTTTGCGGACGAAAAAACACTAGGGTCTTCTGTAAATCAAGGAAATGGTAAAGAATTTAAAGTTGTATTTAAAACTACTAATGTAGCAGATTCAAGAGCTACTTGGTTAAGTTGTTTAGCGAATACAGAAAAAAATAAACCAACTGGTATTAAAATGAATATCCAAAATGGTTATGTTTATTCAGATTTGAATACTTTAACTATTCCGTATAGTGAAGAAGATATTATTGAATTTGATATGAATATCGTTCCTTTTGGAAGCGCAAATGAAAAAAATATTCCTATGATAATGACATATGAAGATGGAACTCCTGTTCAACCTATTGTGTTAACAGATGAAACAACTTCATTTACACAGGCTGTTCCTGTTCCAATTACTATTGGTTCAACAGATTGTGATGTTCATTTATATAGAATGAAAGCTTATTCTACATTCTTGAGTGATAAGCAAATCTTAGATAACTTTATCGCAGATGCAAGAACTGGAACTGAAAAAGCTGATAGATATTTAAGAAATCAAATTTATGATGCAATGTCTGGAAAATTATCTCCTGAAGGATTAGCAACTGCATGTCCAGATTTACGTATTATAAAAATTTCTGCTCCTCGTTTTACAAAAGGTAAGCCAGGTGGAGAATGGGATAAAGTTAAAAATTCCACTATTGAAATGATTTATAAAAATGGTCGTGAGGTAGATAATTGGGAAGCTACAGGCGGAATGCATACGGGCCAAGGAACTTCTTCTAATGCTTATGGTCAAGCAGGACGTAATATTGATATTAGTATGAAGAAAAAGGATGGTGCAATTATTACTATTAAAGATACTGGAGAGGTAGTTGAAAAAGTTAATTTAACAGAAAATTCTGTTCCAGTAAATTATTTTAATATTAAATTAAATATTGCATCCTCTGAAAATGCAAATAACTCTTTATTACAAAAGCGTTTTGATAGATATTTACCATATATTCCAGGTTCAAAAGTTCATACTTCAAATGCCAAAACAACAATGGAATTTTTCAACTGTGTAGTTTTCGTTCAAGAAACTGGAACTGAAAAAGTTGAATTTAGTGATGACAATTATCATTTCTATGGAATTGGTAATATTGGAGATTCTAAGAAAACTGATAACACTAGAGCTAGTGATCCAGATGACACAAATGAATTTTGCGTGGAAATTATGGACTGGAATAGAGCTTTATCAAGTTTCCCTGAAGATACAAAAGTTAAAGCTAATAGATATATTACTAAAAATGATGCTGGAGAAATTGTAGATTATGGATTTTTAATAAAAGAAAATCTTGGTAAAACTGAAGAAAGCGCTGAGCCAAAACTTTATGAAAAACAAGAAAATGGTTCATATGTATTAACTAAAGATACTGAAATTGATAATTCTAATTTAGATAAATATTATGTAGATATTTTATTAAATGACGACTTTAGTGAAGATTATACATATGGCTTTAGATATTTAAATGATGATGAAGATCCAGAGCAGATTGCAAAAGCAAAAGAAAAATGGATTGAATTTTATCGTTTTGTAACAAGAGATTTAACAACTAATGGTGTTGAAGATCCTCAAAAGATTGAGCAATGGAAAAAAGATTTTTCTAATTGGTTCATTGAAGATGCGGCATTTTATTTCTATTTATTTACATTAAGATATACGATGGTAGATAACCGTGCTAAAAATACTTTCTGGCACTATGGAAAAGTAGCTACTACAAATGAAGATGGAGAAATTGTTTATGCAACAGATGAGAATGGAGAATTTATTTATAAATTTGACTTCTGGGATTATGACAATGATACTTCATTAGGTATTGATAATGCTGGTAAGCTAGAAATGGATTATGGCGTTGAAGATAATGATAAAGACCTCGCTGCGGGAAATGATGAAAATAGTTCACCTACTTATTTTAGAGCTGCGAACTCAACTTTCTTCCAAAGAATTATTAAATATTTTGCAAATGAATTACCTGCAAGATATGCATCTTATGAATCTGCAACTTCTGCATTATTTGATTCTGAACATTTAATTAAAGAATTTGATAATTGGCAAGGACAATTCCCGGAAGAACTATGGAGACTTGATTATGAACGTAAATATAAACGTCCATATGTAAATGGAAGTGGAGAAAATTGGGATAATGCTTTAGCTTGGCAGAGTGGTACAGATAAACGTTTCTTGACAGACATGATGAATGGTAAGAAAAAATACCAAAGACGCCAATTTGAACGTAATCAAGATTTCTATATGTCAAGTAAATTTAGAGGTTCAAAAAATACGGGAGATATGATCACACTTCGTGGTGCTGGTGATTTATCCGGAGCTAATTTAATAGTTCCACAAGATGCAACATTACATATTGTACCATATTTAAATATGTATATTAATTTATCAATTAATAATACAGGTTCTTTCTATTATAGTCAGAAATGTAAAGCTGGAGAAGAAGTAGTTATCC
>JAEIGA010002337.1_pt1 | contig 30284 bp, 29 predicted proteins | sample 9270691 | NCBI WGS metagenome assembly JAEIGA01 (sample SAMN17057246, study PRJNA624740) | gut metagenome | biome: biome; isolation source: fecal sample | host: Bos grunniens | place: China: Xizang | collected 2019
AGGATGCAGATACCAAAGAGACCGGCTTAGATCGCCTTTTGAATAAGCTTACAGGTGGAAGGGCTGAGAAAGTATTTTCCTTCCTGACCACACTTTTAGCGATTGCCATTGCGATAGGTATTTTTATCGCGTTGCCCTTTTATATTGCTTCACGTTTTGAACAGTACATTAGAAGTGATGTTCTTCGTGCAATCTTAGAAGGGGCACTTCGTATTGCGATTTTTATTGTGTATATACTGGCTATTTCCCTTATGAAGGATATTAGACGTTTGTACCAATATCACGGAGCAGAGCATAAATGTATTAACTGTCTGGAAAGAGGAAAGCCTCTCACACCCAGAAACGTTCTGCGCAGTTCCAGATTACATAAACGTTGCGGAACCAGCTTTATGTTTTATGTAATGTTTATCAGTATCGTATTGTTTTTCTTTATCCAGGTGGAAAATCCTTTTGCCAGAATCGGGTTACGTATTTTGCTCATTCCCGTGGTTGCATCAATTGCTTATGAATTGATTCGTCTGGCAGGTAAATATGACAATGTTTATGTTTGGATTTTATCTGCACCGGGTATGTTCATTCAGCGTCTTACCACGAAAGAGCCTACCAGAGATATGGTGGATGTTGCCATTGCATCTGTAGAAGCTGTTTTTGACTGGAAGCAGTTTTTAAAGGATGAGTTTGGCTGGGAAGAACCCGAAGATGATGAAAAGCAGTATGATGATGACATCGATACACCTGTGGTAAAAGTGAGAAATCATGATTCTGTAAGTGAAGAGCTTGCGGCTGTAGAGGAAATGATTGCAGAAGCAGAAGGCTACGTGGAAGAAGCGAATGTGGAGACAGATTCCCATACAGATGTGGATGATGAGTTTGTGCAGATGGAGTTAGAAATCACTGCAGATGCAGACCTTTCAGTGGAGACAGTTAGTGAGGAAGAAATCGTAGCACCTCCTAAGCGTAAGAGAGGAAGACCCAGAAAGGTGAAAAGTGAAGAACCTGTAGGGGCTTATACAGAGGAAAATCTCTTTATCAATGAGGATTAAGGCGTGACTTATAAAGAATGCTATCAGTATGGCAGAGAAATCTTGCAAAAGGCAGAAGTGCCTGAGGCAGATTTAGATGCCAGACTGCTTTTAGAATATGTGTGTAATACAAGTCGCAATGATTTGCTGGTACATGGGGATAAAGAAGTAGAATCTGCCCTATGGGAGCAATACAAGATGCTGATTGCAAAACGGGAGTCAAGGATTCCGTTGCAACATATCACAGGCGTGCAGGAGTTTTGCGGTCTTACCTTTGCAGTGAATGAACATGTGTTGATACCCAGACAGGATACGGAGATACTTGTAGAACAAGCGTTAAAGCGTATGGCCCCCGGTATGAAGGTGCTTGATATGTGCACCGGTTCCGGATGTATTTTGATTAGTTTACTTTCCTTGTGTCAGGGAGTATCCGGCGTGGGCGCAGATATTTCTGATAAAGCACTTAAGGTGGCAAGAGAAAATGGCGTGTCTATTCTCAGTATACAGGATGGCACAGATAAGGATGCCAAGCTTACCTGGGTACAAAGTGACTTATTCGAAAATATTGAGGGTAGCTTTGATGTGATTGTTTCTAATCCGCCGTACATTAAAACGGCAGTGATAGAAGAACTGATGCCCGAGGTGAAAGTGTTTGAACCCATGGGGGCATTAGACGGTATGGAAGACGGATTGTTCTTTTACCGTAAAATTGTGGAGAAGAGCATTTCCTATCTGAACAAGAATGGTTGGCTTTTATTTGAAATCGGACATGACCAGGGTGAGGAAGTCAGTACACTTATGGCAGATGCCGGTTATGAAGATATAAAGGTGGTAAAAGACTATGCGGGATTTGACCGCGTGGTGCTAGGAAGATTGGGTTAGACTAGAAAAGAATTGAGGTAAAAAGATGTTTGATAAGCTTGATGATTTATTGAGACGTTTTGAAGAAGTTTTAAATGAACTTCAGGAGCCTGATGTAGTAAACAATCAGACCCGTTTTAGAAGTCTGATGAAAGAACAGAGCGATTTAACTCCTATCGTAGAAGCATATAAAGAATACAAGAAATGTAAGCAGGACATTGAGGATTCTCTTCTTATGCTGGAAGAAGAAAATGACGAAGATATGCGTGAAATGTTGAAGGAAGAACTTTCCGCAAACAAGAAGCGCGTAGAGGAATTAGAGCAGGAACTTAAGATTTTACTTCTTCCTAAGGACCCTAACGATGACAAGAACGTTATCATAGAAATTCGTGCCGGCGCAGGCGGTGATGAAGCAGCATTGTTTGCAGCAGAAGTATTCCGTATGTACGTGCATTATGCAGAAGGCAACCGTTGGAGAGTGGAAACCATGAACGTGGATGAAATCGGTATCGGCGGTATGAAGGAAGTTCAGTTTATGATTTCCGGCCAGGGTGCATATTCCAAGATGAAGTATGAAAGCGGTGTTCACCGTGTACAGCGTGTACCTGAGACAGAATCCGGCGGACGTATTCATACATCCACTATTTCTGTAGCAGTTATGCCTGAAGTTGACGAGGACATCGATATCGTAATCGAGGATAAGGATATCCGTATCGACGTAATGCGTGCTTCCGGTAACGGTGGACAGTGTGTCAATACCACTGACTCTGCAGTACGTCTTACTCACTACCCTACAGGTATCGTGGTATATAGCCAGACAGAGAAATCTCAGTTGCAGAATAAAGCGAAAGCATTTGCCCTTTTGAAGGCAAAACTTTATGATATGGAACAGCAGCAAAGGCATGACGCAGAATCTGAGATGCGTCGTAGCCAGATTGGTACCGGAGATCGTTCCGAGAAAATTCGTACCTATAATTTCCCTCAGGGACGTGTGACCGATCATCGTATCAACCTGACTTTGTATAAGTTAGACAAGATTATGAATGGCGACATTGTTGAGATTGTAGATGCCTGCATTGCAGCAGATCAGGCGGCGAAATTGGCAAAAATGAATGAAAATTGATATGAAAACAGTGGATTTTAATAAAAATGGCATTGCCGGTGTGCAGTTATATGCATGCCCGGGAATGCCCTTTTGCAAAAATGAAATTTTCAGATACGCCGGGTGTGGCAACATGAATGAGTGCGCTATAATGCGTGATGTTACCGAGAGCGAGAAGTCTATGGAGGCGGATGGAACCCTAGGAACATTATTGGAGGAGTGCATTCGGGAGGCTGAGGAACAACTGAATTACAGACTGTGTTACAGCATTTTGCCGGTGCGAGTAAGTGGCGCCAATTGTGATTTTGACGCATTTCGATTACGGTCTCAAAATTTAGCAAAGTATCTTAATGGATGCGAAAGTGTGATTCTATTTGCGGCCACCGTGGGCGTTGGATTAGACCGGTTGATTGCCAAATACAGTAGAATCTCTCCCTCTAAGGCCTTGATGTTTCAAGCCATTGGAGCGGAACGGATAGAAGCGTTATGTGATACTTTTTGTGAAGACATGAGAGAAAAATGTGCTTCGGTGAAAAAGGCTCGCTTCAGCCCCGGATATGGGGATTTGCCTTTGACTGTACAAAAGGATATTTTCGTAGTTCTTGACTGTGCTAGAAAAATAGGACTTACACTGAATGATAGTTTACTGATGTCCCCCACAAAATCTGTCACTGCCATTGTGGGAATCGGCGGAAATGAGAGAGAAACAATACATAAATGCAGTACCTGCAGTTTACAGGACTGTGCGTTTCGAGGTGTCAAATGAAATTTAGAGAGTTTATGGACTGCAATATAGTGTATTTGGATGGTGGCATGGGCACCCTGCTTCAGGCGCAAGGACTTAAGCCCGGAGAGCATCCGGAGCGGTGGAATCTGACTCATCCGGAAGTTATTCGGCAGATACATAAAGCCTATTATGATGCCGGTAGCAATGTGGTATCTACCAACACCTTTGGCGCCAATAGCTTGAAGTTTTCCGAAGAGGAATTGGAGGAAATCGTAAAGGCTGCAGTGGGTAATGCAAAGGCTGCAAAAGAGGCATCCCGCAACGAGGCACAAAGGTTTGTTGCATTGGATATTGGTCCCACAGGGAAACTTTTGAAACCCTTGGGCGATTTGGATTTTGAAGATGCTGTCAGCATATTTGCAAAGACCATTCAACTTGGCGTGAAATACGGCGTTGATTTAATTTTTATCGAGACCATGAACGATAGTTATGAGACCAAGGCGGCCCTGCTGGCGGCAAAGGAAAATTGTGATTTGCCTGTTTTGGTTTCTAACGCCTATGGAGAGGATGGCAAACTGATGACCGGTGCCACTCCTGCAGCCATGGTGGCTATGCTGGAGGGGATGGGAGCAGATGCTATTGGTGCAAACTGTTCTCTGGGGCCCGAAAAGTTGCAAGGTGTGGTGGAGGAACTGCTGGAAAAAGCATCTGTTCCTGTACTGCTCAAACCCAATGCCGGATTACCCAAGTCCGTAAATGGAAAAACTGTATTTGATGTGAACGAGGAAGCATTTGCCAAACAGGTTGCATTTTTGGTAGAAAAAGGTGTGCGGATTGTGGGCGGATGCTGTGGCACAACGCCTGCTTACATTAAAGCTACTTACGACAAAACTTGTGATATGTCAGTATCCCCCGTGGTAGAGAAGAACCTCACTGTGGTATCTTCTTATACACATGCATTGGAATTTGGACAAACACCGGTGTTGATTGGAGAGCGCATCAATCCCACAGGCAAAAAGCGTTTCAAACAGGCACTGATGGAAAATGACATGGACTACATTCTGGCGGAAGGCGTGAATCAGCAGGAGAAGGGTGTACATATTTTGGATGTCAATGTGGGTCTCCCGGAGATTGATGAAACTTCGATGCTGAAGAATGCGGTTTGCGAGCTACAAACCGTGACGAACCTGCCTTTGCAGATTGACACATCCAATGTGGAAGCTATGGAGGTTGCAATGCGCCGTTATAACGGCAAGGCCATGGTCAACTCTGTGAATGGTAAGAAAGAGAGTATGGAAGCAGTATTTCCGCTGGTGAAAAAATATGGCGGTTTGGTAGTGGCACTGACCTTGGATGAGAACGGTATTCCTTCCACGGTGGAAGAACGGGTGGAAATTGCCAAGAAAATCATTGCAACAGCGGCCACCTATGGGATTGCGAAGAAAGACATTATTTTTGATACGTTGGCTTTGACGGTAAGCGCAGACAATAGCGCGGCGCTTGCTACATTAGGTGCTTTGCAACGGATAAAGAATGAATTGGGCTGCCATACATCCCTGGGTGTTTCCAATGTGTCCTTTGGCCTGCCTGTTCGTGATGCCATTAACAGTACCTTTTTTGCCCTCGCATTAGAAAACGGATTATCCGCTGCCATTATGAACCCCTACTCTGTGGATATGATGAAGACCTATTATGCTTATAAGGCACTCAAAGGATTGGATGAAAACTGCGCAGAGTATATTGACAAAGCAGGAGAGTTTCAGGCTGTCCAGACGCAAACCGCCTGCACAGCGAACGCAATAGTGTCCGGTCTGGCAGGGGAGGCTTCTGCAGAAAGACAAACCTCTTTAGAGGACCAGGCATCGCAGTTGCAGTATGCCGTCACCAAAGGCCGTAAAGAAAAGGCCGGAGAATTAACGAAAGCATTGTTGTCTCAGATGGCACCGTTGGAGATTGTAAATGGCGAGATTATCCCTGCGCTAAATGTTATGGGCAAGGGATTTGAAGAAAAGACGGTTTATCTGCCTCAGTTGTTGCAAAGTGCGGAGGCAGCAAAAAGTGCTTTTGAAGTAATCAAAAGCCACATGTCCGGCACAGAAAAAACTGCCGGCAAGGGTGTTTTTGTGATTGCAACTGTTCATGGTGACATCCATGACATCGGCAAAAACATCGTGAAACTCTTGTTGGAAAACTATGGATTTGATGTGGTGGATTTGGGCAAGGATGTAACTCCTGAAACCATTGCAGATAAAGTGGTGGAGCTTCAAGCACCTTTGGTAGGCCTGAGCGCACTCATGACCACCACCGTACCGGCCATGGAAGAAACCATTGCGCAGTTACGGGAGAAAGCCCCTTGGTGTAAAATTGTCGTGGGTGGCGCAGTGCTGACACAGGAATACGCTGACAGAATCGGCGCAGATAAGTATGCGAAGGATGCCATGGAGGGTGTGCGCTTTGCGGAGGATATTGTCGCAGCCCAGTAAAAAAAGAAAAAGTATTGAAAAGTTCCGAATCTCTGTTATAATATAATTAAATAGAGGCAATCGCCACAGAGTGGTTGACCAGTTAATAGGAACAAAAGCCTTCCCAACTCGTCAAAGTACAGGGAAGGTTTTTGTTATTTTACTGACTAATCACGGATATGAATGTCAGCAGTGCCAAAAGAAACATGCCAAAGGACATTAAGTCCTTAAAGTCAAAATGATTCTTCATAGGCATCACCTCCATTCTATGTAGAATAGAGGCCAACCACCCTGTAACACGATTGCCGGTAGCAAAATGCTACTATAATTAGTATAGCACAAAAGAATATCGAACACAAGTTCGAAAATAAAAAATGGATAAAACCACTTTACAATTTTTTAAAAAAGTAATACTATAATCATAAGTCCTAAGCAATAAACAAAGCGTTGACGAGAAGAGTAGGATGTGGAAGACAACAGAGAGAACCGCCTCATGAAAATGAGTTCTGGAAGCAGTTTTATCGGAAGCATTTGAAGACCATCTCTGAGTGGCCCTAATAAGGCACGGAGGCTCCCGTTACGAGCAAATGAAGTGGCAGGTGAATATATCTGCAACAAGGGTGGAACCGCGTAATTTACGTCCCTTGCAATAGTGATATTGCAAGGGACCTTCTTATATTTAGAAAGGAGAAACATTATGAAAATCACATTAAAAGACGGCTCCGTAAAGGAGTACGCAGAAAGTAAAAGTGTATATGACATTGCGTTAGACATCAGCGAAGGTCTGGCAAGAGTGGCATGTTGTGCACTGGTAGATGGTAAGGTGGCAGACTTGAGAACGGTCATCGAAAACGACTGTGAGTTGAGCATTTGCACAGCTAACGATAAGGAAGGTTTGGCAACACTTCGTCATACGACCTCCCATGTGTTGGCAGAAGCGGTGAAGAATCTTTTCCCCGATGCAAAGCTTGCTATCGGTCCCAGCATTGACACGGGATATTACTATGACTTTGAGCATGCACCTTTTTCCAGAGAGGATTTGGATGCCATCGAAGCAGAGATGAAGAAAATCATCAAAAAGGGTGACAGACTGGAGAAGTTTACTCTTCCCAGAGAAGAAGCTATCAAGTTCATGGAAGAAAGACAGGAGCCTTATAAGGTAGAATTGATTCGTGATTTGCCCGAAGATGCTGTGATTTCTTTCTATCGTCAGGGCGAGTTCGTTGATCTGTGTGCCGGTCCTCACATGATGAATACAAAGAACATCAAAGCATTCAAATTGATTTCTTCCTCCGGTGCGTACTGGAGAGGAAAATCCGAAAATACCATGCTTCAGAGAATTTATGGAACTGCATTCAATAAGAAGGAAGAACTGGAAGAGTATTTGGTTTACTTGGAGAATGTGAAGAGTCGTGACCATAACAAGCTGGGTCGCGAGATGGAACTGTTCACCACCGTGGACGTGATTGGACAGGGCCTGCCCTTGTTAATGCCTAAGGGTGCAAAGATGATTCAGACCATGCAGCGCTGGATTGAGGATGAAGAGGAGAAGCGTGGTTATCTGCGTACCAAGACACCTTTGATGGCAAAGAGCGATTTGTATAAGATTTCCGGACATTGGGATCATTACAAAGAGGGTATGTTTGTCATGGGCGAGGAAGAAACCGATAAGGAAGTATTTGCATTGCGTCCTATGACCTGCCCGTTCCAGTATTATGTATACAAGGCAAGCCAGAAATCCTACCGCGATTTGCCCATCCGTTATGGTGAAACCTCTACTTTGTTTAGAAATGAAGATTCCGGTGAAATGCACGGATTGACCCGTGTGCGCCAGTTTACCATTTCCGAAGGCCACTTGATTGTGAGACCTGATCAGATGGTAGAAGAGTTCAAGGGCTGTCTGGCATTGGCAAAATATTGTTTGGATACTTTGGGCGTGGGTGATGATGTGACTTACAGATTGTCCAAATGGGATCCCGAGAACCCTGATAAATACATCGGTGGAGCAGAAGTTTGGGAAGAGACGGAAGGTCATATCCGTAGTGTCTTGAATGAGCTTGGCATTCCCTTCGTAGAAGGTGTTGGTGAGGCTGCATTCTATGGCCCCAAGGTAGACATCCAGGCGAAGAACGTTTACGGCAAAGAAGATACCATGATTACCATTCAGTGGGATGCTCTTTTGGCAGAGCAGTTCGATATGTACTATATTGATCAGAATGGTGAGAAGGTACGTCCTTATATCATTCACAGAACTTCTATGGGTTGTTATGAAAGAACGCTGGCGTGGCTGATTGAAAAATATGAAGGCAAATTCCCCACCTGGCTGTGTCCTGAGCAGGTTCGTATTCTTCCCATTTCCGAGAAGTTTAACGACTACGCTCAGAAAGTATTGGCAGGACTTCAGGAGAATGGTATTTTGGCAACCATTGACGGACGTTCCGAGAAGATCGGATTTAAGATTCGTGAGGCCAGACTGAATAAGATCCCTTATATGTTGGTGGTTGGCCAGCAGGAAGAAGAGGAGAATCTGGTTTCTGTCAGAAGTCGTTTTGCAGGCGATGAGGGACAGAAGACATTGGATGTCTTCGTTGACCAGATTTGCAAGGAAATCCGCACCAAGGAAATCCGCAAGGTGGAAGTGGAAGCCAACTAATAAAATTTAAAAATGTATGAAAAAATAAAATGATAGCCATACTAAAAGGGACAAAGTTAAAATGCTTTGTCCCAATTTACTGCTTTTGCACAGTATCGGTAAATTGGGGAATACAACCGTGCAGAAGGAGGATTCTATGGCAGATTTAAAATGTGCAGTGGAAAACTGTACCTATAACAAAGAACATTTGTGCAGCAAGGGCGATATCATGGTGGGTGGCAAGCACGCTTGTGATTGCAAGGAAACCTGTTGTGAGAGTTTTAGACAGGGAGGCGCTGTATCCAATGCGTTCCAGAGTTCTGTAGCACACCCTCATAAAACCATCAGTATTGACTGCGAGGCTGTAAAATGCATCTACAACTCCAATTATAAATGCGTGGCAGACCATGTGGATATCACCGGTTGTGGCGCAGGAGATTGCAGGGAGACATCTTGCGCAACCTTTAAAGAAAAGTAATACGTAACAGATAAGGGCTAAAGGTTTCACAAATTGAAAAATAATCGTTGACATGGGAAGAAGAGTATGGTATTCTACTTAAGCGTGTGATGTGCACACGCGGACAACAAAGCAGAGTATCCACTCTCACCTTGCGATAATTGAGTCGTAAGCGTCAATGAAACAAAGCCATATCCGAGTGTATTAGAATGGATGGCGCATAGGTCTGCAAGCGGACGCTATGGGATTGTGAATTGTTAAGTGGATAGTTATGCTATCCACTTTTTTTCGTATGGAGGGTACGGTCATTAGCGATTACATGATTAATGAACAAATCAGAGACAAGGAAGTACGTCTCATTGGCGAGGAAGGCCAGCAGTTAGGAATTATGTCTGCAAAAGAAGCTCAGAAATTAGCAGAAGATGCAGGACTTGATTTGGTAAAGATTGCCCCTACTGCAAATCCGCCCGTTTGCAAGATTATTGACTATGGTAAGTTCAGGTATGAACAGGCCAGAAAAGAAAAAGAAGCGAAGAAGAAACAGAAGGTTGTGGAAATCAAAGAGATTCGTTTGTCTCCCAACATTGATACCAACGACCTGAATACAAAAGTTGGCGCAGCAAGAAAGTTTATTTCCAAAGGCGACAAGGTGAAGGTAACACTTCGTTTCCGTGGTCGTGAAATGGCACATATGAATACCAGCAAGCATATCTTAGATGATTTTGCTGAAAGTCTGTCCGATGTGGCTACCGTGGAGAAGGCTCCCAAGGTAGAGGGCAGAAGTATGACAATGTTTTTAACTGAGAAGCGATAGTTCGCACTTTGGTTAAAATAGATTAATTAATTTTAGGAGGATAAAGTTATGCCCAAAATGAAGACAAGCAGAGCAGCTGCAAAGCGCTTTAAGTTAACCGGAACAGGTAAGTTGAAAAGAAGTAAGGCTTATAAGCGCCATATCTTGACCAAGAAGACTACGAAGACCAAACGTAATCTTAGAAAGCCTGCTATGACAGACGCTACAAACGTAAAGAATATGAAGAAGATTCTGCCCTATTTATAAGAACAGGCAAGGAGGAAATTGAGACATGGCAAGAATTAAAGGTGGCTTGAATGCCAAGAAAAAACACAATAGAGTATTGAAACTTGCAAAGGGATATAGAGGCGCAAGAAGCAACCAGTACAGAATTGCTAAGCAGTCTGTTATGAGAGCTTTGGCTACTTCCTATGCAGGTAGAAAAGAAAGAAAGCGTCAGTTCCGTCAGTTGTGGATTGCTCGTATCAACGCAGCAGCAAGATTGAACGGCCTTTCCTACAGCAGATTTATGTATGGCTTGAAGTTGGCAGGTGTTGAAATGAACAGAAAGATGCTTGCTGAGATGGCAGTAAATGATGCAGAGGGCTTCAAGACTCTGGCAGAAGTAGCAAAGAGCAAACTTGCATAATGATACTATGAAGACAAAACCTCGGCGAATATTAGCCGAGGTTTTATGTTCGCAGATATGGTTCATCGGTAGAACGCTAGCTTCCCAAGCTGGAAAGGCGGGTTCGACTCCCGTTATCTGCTTCACACACGATTGGAGGCATTATGGCAGTATTATCACAGTTGGAACCGAAATCGGTATTTCGCTTTTTTGAAGAAATTTCACAAATTCCCCATGGGTCAGGCAATGTAGAACAGATCAGTGACTATCTGGTGCAATTTGCGAAGGAAAGAAATTTGTTTTACATTCAGGATGCAATTAAGAATGTGATTATCGTCAAAGAAGCAACAGAAGGATACGAGAAGGAGCCGGCGGTCATTATCCAGGGACATATGGACATGGTGGCAGTGAAAAAGCCGGATTGTCCTATTGATATGAAGAGCCAGGGATTGCAAATGGCAGTAAACGGTGATTTCATATATGCAGAAGGTACCAGTCTGGGTGGTGACGATGGCATTGCAGTGGCATATGCATTGGCCATTTTAGATGCAGATGACATCAAGCATCCCCGCCTGGAGGTGGTGATTACCGTGGACGAAGAGACCGGTATGGACGGTGCGAGAGCCATTGATTTATCCATGCTTCAGGGGAAGCGACTGTTAAATCTTGATTCCGAAGAGGAAGGCATCCTTTTGACCAGCTGTGCAGGTGGTGCCAGAGTGAAATGCGAGATGCAGGCGTCTCAGTTACAGACGGAAGGAATGTTGTTAGAACTGGAATTGAGCGGCTTGCTTGGCGGGCATTCCGGTGCTGAAATTCATAAAGAGAGAGCAAATTCCAACTGCCTGATGGGCAGAGTTTTGTACGCGTTATTGCAGGAATTAGATCTGCGATTAATTTCTATGGAAGGTGGTCTGGCAGACAATGCCATTCCCAGACAGACCAAGGCGGTGATTAGTGTAAATGAAACAGTTGCGGAACACCTTGGAACAGCTGTTAAAAAGTTGGAAAAAGAGTTGCAGGGAGAGTATGCCGGAAAAGACGATGGGCTATATCTGACTTGCAAGAGAATCGGTATCCAAGAAACTGTCGGCATATCTGAAGACGACACGATGAAAATGGTAGCCATGCTGATTGCACTTCCCAATGGTGTGCAGACCATGAGCGCGGATATGCCCGGATTGGTGGAGACCTCTTTGAATTTGGGAATATTGAAATTTGAGAATGGGCGCCTGCTGGCAGAATTTGCAGTGCGCAGCAGCGTGGAGAGCGCAAAACATGCGTTGATAGATAAAATGAGAGCCATTACCTACCTGGCCGGCGGAAGTATGGAAGTATCCGGTGATTATCCCGGATGGAAATACCGTAAGGAATCTCCCCTTCGCGAGAAAATGATTGCCGTATATGAAGAAATGTATGGGGAAACACCAAAAATTGAGGCTATTCATGCGGGCTTGGAGTGTGGTATATTAGGAAGCAAGATAGAAGATTTGGATTGTGTTTCTTTTGGACCCGATATGAAAGACATTCACACAACCGAGGAAGTGTTGAGTGTTTCATCTACCCAAAGAGTTTGGCAGTATCTTTTGAAGGTGCTGGCAACCAAGGATTGATTGGTCATTTGATCTAAGTGACTATGCAGAAAGGACGAAGCAGAAGAGATTATGGAAATAAGCAAGGCAAAGATGAAACAAATTAGAAATCTGATGTTATTGGCTGCGGTACTGATACTGCTTGTGGCTAATAGCAAGGCGACCATAGCCGGATTACAATTGTTGACAAAGGTTCTGACCCCTGTCATTGCCGGTGGTATCGTGGCGTTTATCTTAAATTTGCCCATGCGTGCCTATGAAAGACTTCTGTTTGGGAAAGCGAAAAGAAAATTTGTGTTGGCTATCAAACGTCCGGTATGCTATATTCTGGCATTTATTACGGTGGGGTTAATTGTTGCCGGCGTGTTGTTGACAGTTATTCCTCAAATTACGGAAACGGTAGGGATACTAGGTAAAAAGATTCCCATTTTTATGGAGGACGCCATTGCCTTTTTGGAAAAAATGGCAAAGGATTATCCCCAATTGAACGATTTGATTGCTAGCCTAGAGAATAATCCCGTCAATTGGGATACCATGTTAGACAAGGTCGGCAGTTTTCTGAAGGATGGAGTGGGCAATGTGCTGAATTCTACTTTCAGTGTGGCCAGCGGACTTGTGTCCGGTGTGGCAAATGGTATTATCGCCTTGATTTTTTCCATCTATATATTGTTCCAAAAGGAAAAATTGGCAAACCAGGGTACACGTATTGTGACAGCCTATTTGCCTGAGAAGACGGCAAATAACATGCTTCGGGTGCTTGGTATCCTGCAACGCAACTTCAGCAATTTTATCACAGGCCAGTGTATTGAAGCATTGGTAATCGGTACCTTGATTTTTGTTTCCATGAGTATTTTCAGAATGCCCTATGCACCGATGATTGCAGTGCTGACTGCGTTCACTTCTCTGATTCCCATTGTGGGAGCATTCGTGGGATGTGTGGTTGGCGCCTTCCTGATTTTGATTGAGAATCCTGTGACAGCTTTTTGGTTTGTGATTATGTTCCTGATTCTCCAGCAGATTGAAGGTAACCTGATTTATCCTAAGGTAGTGGGCAATTCTGTAGGTCTTCCTTCTCTGTGGGTCTTGTTTGCTGTTACCGTGGGTGGTAGCTTGTTTGGTATTATGGGCATCCTGTGCTTTATCCCTATTTTATCTACGGTGTACTTCTTGTTAAGAGAAAATGTGGATGCGCGGAATGCCGCAAAACAGGCAGAAAATAAGGTGTGTGAGGTCTCTGAGGAGCAGGAAAAAGAGGAGTAAATATTTATTTCAAAAAAAATAAAAAAAGTACTTGCTTTTTTCTGAACCTCATAATATAATGAGATAGTTCTCGGGGTGTGGCTCAGCTTGGTTAGAGCGCCGTCTTAGGGAGGCGGAGGTCGCGAGTTCGAATCCCGCCACTCCGATAGAAGAAGCATCGACGCTTGTCGGTGCTTTTTTCATTCATAAAAACATTGGGTAAAATGATTCTTATGCTGGATATAAAGGGAGGTATCATGTCAAGGAATTTCCCACAACAAACACAGAAAAAACAAATAGAGAAAAAGCAGGCAGAGAAAAAACGGCACATACAAAAAGCAGTTGATAAGAAAGAAAAGGTTTGTCCTGTATCAAGCAAATGCGGTGGCTGTAAATGGATCGACAAAGGCTATGAAGAACAGCTGAAGGCGAAGCAAACCAGATTTCGTAAACTGATGGAGCCCTTTGCACAGGCAGAGCCCATTATAGGAATGGAGCAACCATTTCACTATCGCAATAAAGTACACGCGGTATTTGGCATGGATGCAAAGCATCATGTGATCTCCGGCACCTATGAGGAGAAGACCCACAGGATCGTGCCCATCACTTCCTGTATGATTGAGAATCAAAAGGCAGACCAAATTATAGGGACGGTTAGAGAGTTGCTTCCGTCTTTTAAGATACGCCCCTACAATGAAGATACGGGATATGGGCTCCTGCGTCACGTGATGGTCCGTGTGGGACATTCGACCGGGCAGATTATGGTTGTTTTGGTACTGGCTTCCCCAATTTTGCCTTCCAAAAATAATTTTGCCAAGGCGCTTCTAAAGGTCCATCCTGAAATTACCACCATTGTAGTGAATGTAAATGACAGAAAAACAAGCATGGTTTTGGGGGACAAAGAGCAGGTCATCTATGGCAAAGGATATATAGAGGACGTGCTATGTGGCAAAACCTTCCGCATATCTCCAAAATCTTTCTATCAGGTAAATCCTCTGCAGACGGAAAAACTGTATGGCAAAGCCATGGAGTATGCAGGACTGACAGGCACGGAAACGGTGCTTGATGCATATTGTGGTACCGGCACCATCGGTATGATTGCGGCAGATAAGGCAAACCATGTGATTGGCGTGGAATTAAACAAAGACGCCGTTCGTGATGCGGTGCAGAATGCGAAAAGAAACGATATTTCCAACATCCGTTTTTATCAGAATGATGCCGGCAAGTTCTTGGTGGAGATGGCAGGACAGGGTGCCCAACTGGATGTGCTTATGATGGATCCGCCCAGAAGCGGCAGTGATGAAGCCTTTTTAAGTTCCGTGGTAAAGATAAGACCGAAGAAGGTTGTGTACATTTCCTGTGAGCCGGACACACTGGTGAGGGATTTGAAATATCTTACGAAAAATGGGTTCAAAGTAGACAGATGTGTGGCGGTGGATATGTTCCCTTTTACAGAGTCGTTGGAGGCAGTCGTAGTGCTGTCTTAATGATTTAAATCCTGTTATTTTCAGGGGCTGTTATGTATTGACATGTGTCTAAAATGAGTATAAAATCGGTAGGTGTAAATATAATGCTAATAAAGCAAGGAGATGAGTATTATGAAATTAGTTCCTTTGGGAGACAGAGTTGTATTGAAGCAGTTGGTGGAGGAGGAAGCTACCAAATCCGGTATTGTTCTTCCCGGACAGAATAAAGAGAAGCCCCAGCAGGCAGAAGTGATTGCAGTAGGTCCCGGCGGTATGGTGGACGGCAAAGAAGTGGCGATGCAAGTGAAGGTTGGCGATAACGTAATCTATTCCAAGTATTCCGGAACCGAAGTAAAGTTGGACGGCGAAGAATACATTATCGTGAAGCAGGCTGATATTCTGGCTGTGATTCAATAATCAGAAATAAATATATTTGGAGGCATAGAAATGGCAAAGGAAATTAAGTATGGAGCAGAGGCTCGTGCAGCCTTGGAAGCAGGAGTAAATCAGCTTGCAAATACAGTGAGAGTAACCCTTGGACCTAAGGGTAGAAATGTGGTGCTGGATAAGTCTTTCGGAGCACCCCTAATCACCAATGACGGTGTGACCATAGCAAAAGAAATCGAATTGGAAGATGCGTTTGAAAATATGGGCGCACAGCTTGTAAAAGAAGTGGCAACCAAGACCAATGATGTGGCAGGTGACGGTACCACTACCGCTACTGTTTTGGCACAGGCAATGATCAATGCAGGTATGAAGAACCTGGCAGCAGGCGCAAACCCCATTATCTTAAGAAAGGGTATGAAGAAGGCGGCTGACTGCGCAGTAGACGCCATCTCCCGTATGAGCCAGAAAGTAAACGGAAAAGAACATATCGCAAGAGTAGCAGCAATCTCTGCCGGAGACGAAGTGGTTGGTGAGTTGGTTGCTAACGCGATGGAAAAGGTAAGCGGAGACGGTGTTATCACCATCGAAGAATCCAAAACCATGCAGACTGAACTGGATCTGGTAGAAGGTATGCAGTTCGACAGAGGATATATTTCCGCATATATGGCTACCGATATGGACAAAATGGAGGCTGTGTTAGACAATCCTTACATTTTGATTACAGATAAGAAGATTTCCAATATTCAGGAAATCCTTCCCATCTTGGAGCAGATTGTACAGAGTGGTTCCAAACTTTTGATTATCGCAGAGGATGTTGAAGGCGAAGCTCTGACCACTCTGATTGTCAACAAATTGCGTGGTACTTTCAGCGTAGTTGCTGTGAAGGCTCCCGGCTTTGGTGAGAGAAGAAAAGATATGCTTCAGGATATCGCAATTCTTACCGGCGGTATGGTGATTAGTTCCGAACTTGGCTATGAGCTTAAGGATGCGGATCTCTCCATGCTTGGTCGTGCAAAATCTGTGAAAGTACAGAAGGAAGCTACCGTTATCGTAGACGGCGAAGGCAACAAGGAAGAAATTGCATCCAGAGTGGCAGTGATCAAGAAGATGATCGAAGAAACCACTTCTGACTTTGATAGAGAGAAATTACAGGAAAGACTTGCTAAATTGGCAGGCGGTGTAGCTGTCATCCGTGTAGGTGCTGCTACCGAGACAGAAATGAAGGAAGCAAAGCTTCGTATGGAAGATGCTTTGGCAGCAACCAGAGCGGCAGTGGAAGAAGGTATCATCTGTGGTGGTGGTTCCGCATACATCCATGCATCCAAGGAAGTGTCTGCATTGGTAGAAAGCCTGGATGGCGATGAGAAGACCGGTGCGCAGATCGTACTTAAGGCATTGGAAGCACCTTTGTATCACATTGCAGCAAATGCAGGTTTGGAAGGCAGTGTTATCATCAATAAGGTTCGCGAATCTGAAGTGGGTATTGGTTTCAATGCCTTGACTGAAGAGTATGTGGATATGGTGAAGGCCGGCATCCTGGATCCTGCAAAGGTAACCAGAAGTGCTTTGCAGAATGCAACCAGTGTTGCAAGCACCATGCTGACAACCGAAAGTGTTGTTGCTAACATCAAAGAAGAAACTCCTGCAATGCCCGCAGGTGGTATGGGCGGTATGATGTAAGTTGTCCCCGGAAGAAACTTGGGAAAATGCAAATTTCCGTTGACATTTCCTAAATTTGGGTCTATACTAAATATGTTAATACAGTAAATTAAGTTTAAGAGTGGCCTCGCGGTCACTCTTAACTTTATGTTGAGGGTATTTCACAACACAAAATAAGGAGGAAAAGATGTCCCGCAGAGAAGATTACGAAGCAAAAACCGAAGAACTTCTGCAACCCATTGCAGAAGCAAATGGTGTGATAATTTACGATGTGGAATATGTGAAGGAGGGAAGCGATTATTATCTTCGCACCTTCATCGACAAACCCGGAGGAGTGTTTATCCAAGATTGCGAAAATGTCAGCAGAGCGCTGTCCGATGCATTGGATGAACATGACTTTATCCCGGATGCTTATATCCTGGAGGTAAGCAGTCCCGGACTTGGCAGAACGCTGAAAAAAGATAAGCATCTTCAATACAGCATGGGAGAAGATGTGGAAATCAAACTGTTTAAGCCTATCGATGGCTCCAAGGAGCATGCAGGGGCGTTGGCAGGTTTTGATGCAGAGACAATCACCATCAAGGTGGGAGAAGAAACAAAGGTATTTAACAGAAAAGAAATAGCGCTCATTCGCCTGGCCCTTGATTTTTAGGCAGGCATGATAAATAAACGAACATACAAAAGGCTTTTGGCCGGAATGGAGGATAGAATGAACAAGGAATTGATGGAAGCACTTGATATTTTGGAGAAGGAGAAAGAGATCAGCAAAGAGACCCTCTTTGAAGCGATTGAAAACTCATTGTTGACTGCATGCAAGAACCACTTTGGCAAGGCAGACAATGTGCGCGTACAGATCGACAGAGAAACCGGCGACTTTTTGGTTTGGGCTGAGAGAGAAGTAGTTGCTGAGGCAGAGGATGTAGAGGATAGCTGTCTTCAGATTGCACTTGCAGATGCAAAGGCAATTTCTTCTAAGGCAAAAGTTGGCGATATCCTGAATGTAGAGATTAAGTCCAAGGAGTTTGGACGTATTGCCGCACAGAATGCAAAGAACGTGATTTTACAGAAGATTCGCGAAGAAGAGAGAAGCGTTATCTATAATCAATATTTTGAAAAAGAGAAAGACATTGCAACCGGTGTAGTACAGAGAATGGTTGGTAAGAATATCAGCATTAACCTAGGTAAGGCTGATGCAATGTTGGCAGAGAGTGAACAGGTAAAGGGTGAGGTGTTCAAGGCCAACGAGCGTATCAAGGTATACGTTTTGGAAGTAAAGAATACTCCGAAGGGACCTCGTATCAATGTGAGCCGTACCCATCCGGAGTTGGTAAAGAGACTGTTCGAATCTGAAGTGACTGAGATCAAGGATGGTACCGTTGAAATTATGAGCATTGCCCGTGAAGCCGGAAGCCGTACCAAGATTGCGGTATGGAGCAATAACCCGAATGTTGATGCAGTGGGTGCTTGCGTAGGTATGAACGGTGCCAGAGTCAATGCCATTGTAGATGAATTGCGCGGTGAGAAGATTGATATTGTGAACTGGGATGAGAACCCCGGTAACCTGATTCAGAATGCTTTGTCCCCCGCAAAGATTGTGGCAGTATTCGCAGATCCTGACGAGAAGACAGCTAAGGTAGTAGTACCTGATTATCAGTTGTCCCTTGCCATCGGTAAGGAAGGACAGAATGCAAGACTGGCTGCAAGATTGACCGGTTATAAGATTGATATCAAATCTGAGACCCAGGCTAAGGACGCACCCGGATTCCGTTATGAAGATTATATCGACGAGGGCGATTATGATGAGTATGAAGAATACGAAGAGTATGAGTCCAACGAAGAATACGAGGCATACGAAGAGTAATGGCAAAAAAAGTTCCTTTGAGACAGTGTATTGGCTGTGGAGAAATGAAAGATAAAAAGGAAATGATGAGAGTCCTGAAAACCGCCGAGGGCGAAATTTGTTTGGACGCAACAGGCAAGAAAAACGGCAGAGGTGCATATCTTTGCAAGAGTATGGATTGCCTACAGGCGGCAGCAAAGAATAAAGGGCTGGAGCGTTCCTTTAAAATGAGTATTCCCAAGGAAGTATATCCCTCTTTAGAAAAGGAGTTTGAACATCTTGAAATGCAGTAAAGTATTATCGCTGCTGGGAATTGCCATGAGAGGCAGAAATCTGGTCAGTGGTGAATTTCAGACATTGGAAGCAATCAAAAAAGGTACGGCGATGTTGGTCATCGTAGCCGAAGACGCCTCGGATAACACAAAAAAGCTATTTCACGACAAAAGTTCTTTTTATGAGGTGCCTGTTGTAGATTTTGGCACCAAGGAAGAACTGGGCCGATCGATTGGAAAAGATATAAGGTCGGCACTGGCAATTTGTGATCCGGGACTGGCAGACGCAGTCGTAAAACAACTGAACCAGAAATAAGATGCCGTAAGGCGGAAATGGAGGAAGCGAATGGCAAAAATAAAAGTACATGAATTGGCCAAAGAATTAGATAAACAGAGCAAAGATATTATTGCTTTTTTACAGGAAAAAGGGATTGAAGCAAAGGCTGCACAGAGTTCCATCGAGGATGACGCTGCACTTATGGTGCGCAAAGCATTCGGCAAGGTAGAAGAGCCCAAGGCGGCGCCTGCACCCAAGGCAGAGCCTCCCAAGGCAGAGGCTCCCAAGGAGGAAGCACCCAAAGCGGCTCCGGCAGCACCTGCAGAGGCCCCAAAGAAAAAGAAAACGATTATCATCGTGAACAATCAGCAGAATTCCAGAATGCCGGGACAGCATCCTGCGCAGGGAGGAAACAATAGACCCCAGGGAGGATATCAGCAAGGCAGACCCGGAGATAGACTAGTGGATAGAAGACCCGCAGGTCAGGCACCGGTGCGTCCTGCCATTAAGCCCCTAACCCCTCCTTCTCCCACACCTTCTGTGCAGATGGTGAGTTCGAAACCTCAGCCAAAGCCGGCTCCCGCACCTTCCGTGGAAGCACCTAAGGCAGAGCCTGTAGCGACTCCCGTACAGGAGAGACCTCAGAAAGAGGAGAACAGAGGATTTGAGAAACCTGTGAGACAGGAAGGTGACCGTACCGACAGACCGGTTCGCAATGATAGACCGGACAGAGGTGAGCGTCCGGACAGAGGTGAACGTCCTGACAGAGGACAGGGAAATCGTCCCTACGGCGACAGACCTGCAAGAGACAACAGTTTCCGTAAGCCTCAAGGAGAGGGCTTCCAGCGTGGTGAGCGACAGGACCGTCCCGACAGAGGGCAGTTCCAAGGTAGACCCGGTCAGAGACCTTTTGGTGACAGACCACAGCGTGGTTTTGAGGATAAAGATAAAGATCAGCCCGGACGTAACTTTGGCGGCAGAGATGGTCGTGGTCAGGGTGGCAGAGATGGCCGTGGCCAGGGTGGACGTGGCTTTGGCGGTGATGTCACTCCTGTGAAGGAAATGGAAAAGAAAAACGGGGAAGACAAGAGAAGAGCAAATAGCCAGGAGAAGGATAAGCGCTCCAAGAAAGATCATATCTACGAAGAAGAGGATATGATGAAGAATAAACCCGGCAGATTCATCAAGCCCGAGAAGAAAAAAGAGGAAGTGGTAGAGGAAGTAATCAAAGTCATCACCCTTCCCGAAGTGATTACCATCAAGGAATTGGCTGAAAAGATGAAAATGCAGCCTGCAGTCATCATCAAGAAATTATTTATGGAAGGCAAGATTGTCACCTTAAATCAGGAGATTTCTTATGAAGATGCAGAGAATATTGCAATGGAATACGAGATTCTTTGTGAGAAGGAAGTAAAGGTAGATGTCATCGAAGAACTCCTGAAGGAGGAAGACGAGGACGAAGCAAACATGGTGGAAAGACCTCCCGTTATCTGTGTTATGGGTCATGTCGATCATGGTAAAACTTCCCTTTTGGATGCTATCAGAAAGACCAATGTCACAGATCGTGAGGCCGGCGGTATTACACAGCATATCGGTGCGTATACTGTAAGTATTAACGGTAAGAAGATTACTTTCTTGGATACACCCGGACATGAGGCCTTTACTGCAATGCGTATGCGTGGTGCAAACTCCACAGATATCGCAATCCTGGTAGTGGCAGCAGACGATGGCGTGAAGCCCCAGACCATTGAGGCAATCAGCCATGCAAAGGCAGCCGGCATCGAAATTATCGTTGCAGTGAATAAAATTGATAAGCCCACGGCAAATGTGGAGCGTGTAAAACAGGAATTGACCGAGTACGAATTGGTTGCAACTGACTGGGGCGGCTCCACAGAATTTGTTCCCGTGTCTGCCAAAGCAGGTACCGGTATTGAAGATTTGCTGGAAACCATTCTGTTGACTGCAGAAATTCTGGAGTTGAAGGCAAATCCCAACCGTCAGGCAAGAGGTCTTGTGATTGAGGCGGAATTGGACAAAGGACGTGGTCCTGTGGCTACTGTACTGGTGCAGAAGGGTACCCTGCATGTGGGTGACTTTATCTCTGCAGGTGCTTGCTACGGTAAGGTAAGAGCCATGATTGACGACAAGGGCAAACGTGTGAAAGAGGCAACTCCTTCCACTCCTGTTGAGATATTAGGTCTTTCCGACGTTCCTTCTGCAGGTGAAGTATTCCTGTCTCATGAGAATGATAAGACGGCGAAAAGTTATGCCGAGACTTACAAGGCAGATAGCAAAGAGAAGAAGTTGGAAGAAACCAAGGGCAGAATGTCTTTGGATGACCTCTTCAGCCAGATTCAGGAAGGCAATTTGAAAGAACTGAACCTGATTGTCAAAGCAGATGTTCAGGGTAGCGTAGAGGCTGTAAAACAGTCCTTGCTGAAACTTTCCAACGAGGAAGTTGTGGTGAAATGTATCCATGGTGGTGTTGGTGCCATCAACGAATCTGATGTCAGCCTGGCAAGTGCTTCTAATGCAATTATCATCGGCTTCAATGTGAAGGCAGATGTGACCGCAAAAGCCACTGCAGACCAGGAAGGCGTAGATGTAAGACTTTACAGTGTAATCTATCAGGCAATCGAGGATATCGAGGCTGCCATGAAGGGTATGCTGGATCCTGTCTTCGAGGAGAAGATTATCGGTCATGCAGAAGTTCGTCAGGTATTCAAGGCTTCTCAGATTGGTAACATTGCAGGTTCCTACGTTACAAGCGGTATTATGCAGAGAGGCTGCAAGGTCCGCATCCGTCGTGGTGACGAGCAGATTTATGAAGGCACACTGGCATCCTTGAAGAGATTTAAGGATGATGTGAAGGAAGTGAAGGAAGGCTTCGAATGTGGTTTGGTATTTGAAGGCTTTGATCAGATTCAGGAATTCGATACCGTAGAAGCTTATGTAATGGTAGAGGTGCCCAGATAATATGAGAAAATTTAGTGTAAAAAATACACGGGTAAACGGTGAGGTGCAGCGTGTGCTGGCAGAAATTATCCGTGGTGAAATCAAGGACCCCCGCATCAGCCCCTGGACCAGCGTGGTTGCTGTGGAGGTGGCTCCTGATTTGAAAAGTTGTAAGGCTTGGATTAGCGTGCTCGGTGATGAGGAAGCAAAACAGGCTACCCTGCAGGGGTTAAAGAGCGCAGAAGGCTTTATCAAGCGTCAGATTGCTAAGACCATCAATCTGCGCAATACCCCCGATATTACCTTTGTAATGGATCAGTCCATCGAATACGGTGTCAATATGTCAAAAAGAATTGACGAAGTTATGGCACAGGACGAGGAGAAGGCAAAGGGCAGAGAGGAAGAATCCTCAGAAGAGTAACGAGGTTATCGCATGTTGGATTTATTGAAAGAGTGCCGAGGCGCAAAGAAAATCGGTATTAGTGGTCACATCAGACCGGACGGAGATTGTGTGGGTGCCTGCCTGGCACTGCAGATGTACCTTCAGAAAAATGTGGAGGGAGCGTCTGTCACAGTCTATTTGGAACAACCTGCAGATATTTTTAAGGACATTAAGGGTTTTGGGGAAATCAATAGCGTATTTCCCCAAGAGCCTTCCTTTGATGTGTATTTTGCCTTGGATTGTGGCAGAGAGCGTACCGGTGAAGCATCAAAATATTTTGACGAGGCGAAAAAGACCATCAATATCGACCATCACAAGAGCAATGAGTCAGGCACATGCATGTTAAATCATGTGCGCCCGGAAGTTGGCTCTGCCTGTGAGGTGCTGTATGACCTGATGGAACAGGACAAGCTGGATGCGGATATTGCTATGGCTTTGTATGTGGGGATGGTCCATGATACAGGTGTGTTTCAATATACCAACACCACTCCTGACACCATGAGAAAAGCGGCGGAACTGATGGAATACGGTTTTCCTTTTTCCAAGATTATCGAAGAGACATTTTATCAAAAGACCCTGATGCAAACCCGTATCTGTGGCAAAGTGATGGCAGAATGCACTCCTGTTTTAGGCGGGAGATGCGTGACCGGATTTGTGGATGGAGACACCCTGCAAGCCTACGGCGCAAAACCCCATGACCTGGATGGTATTGTGAATAAGTTGCGCAATATCACCGGTGTAAGTTGTGCAATCTTTGCCTACCAGTTGAATGAGGAAGAATGTAAAATCAGCCTCCGTTCCGATGAATGCGTGGATGTGGCCCGTATTGCCGAATGCTTTGATGGCGGCGGACATGCGAGGGCCGCAGGCTTTACCATGAAGGGGACATTTGAAGAATGTGTGGACAAGCTCTTGCCTCATATAGAGGAGCAGCTATGTTAAATGGTATTATTGTAATAGACAAAGAACCGGGATTCACCTCCCACGATGTGGTAGCGAAAATGAGGGGAATTTGCGGGCAAAGAAAAATAGGACATACGGGCACTTTGGACCCGGCTGCCACGGGGGTGCTTCCCGTGTGCCTGGGCAGTGCCACAAAGCTCTGTGATATGCTTACCGAAAAGGATAAAGAATATGTGGCAGAGCTTTTATTGGGTGTGGAAACAGATACCCAGGACACCACCGGAGAGGTGTTAGCGCGTAAGCCTGTAGAAGTAACGGAAGAGCAAGTCCGTCAGGCGATTGCCGGTTTTGTGGGACACTATGATCAGGTGCCACCCATGTATTCTGCGCTGAAAGTGAACGGTAAAAAACTCTATGAACTGGCCAGAGAGGGCAAGGAAGTGGAGCGAAAGGCCCGACCTGTGGAGATACTTGAAATTGAAATTTTGACCATGGACTTGCCTGTGGTGAAGATACGTGTGGCGTGTTCCAAAGGTACCTATATCAGAACACTTTGCAGTGACATCGGTGCAGCCCTTGGTTGTGGCGGTACCATGCAGAGTCTGCGTCGTACGAAGGTGGGTGGTTTTTCCTTGGAGAGCGCACTGACACTGGGACAGTTGCAGGAACGGAAGGACAAGCAGGAATTATATGGGATTGTAATCCCTGTGGATAGCGTGTTTTCAGAATGCCCTGCACTGCATGTATTGGAAGAACATAGGAAACTGCTGGACAACGGCAATGCTTTTTATCCCCGTCAAACGGTGGAGAAGACGAAGTTCGAAGCAGGCAAATGGGTGCGTGTATATTGGCAAGATGATACTTTTGCCGGCGTTTATGCCTATGAAGAAACAAGAAAATGGTACAAGCCGGTTAAAATGTTTTTGGAGAAAGAAACCTAAGTGAAGATAATTACTGATTTAAACGAAATCAAATTACATACAGATACCGCGGTGGCCATCGGTAAATTTGATGGTGTCCATGTGGGTCATCAAAAACTCCTTCAGCGTATACTGGCATATAAGGAGCAAGGGCTCGCTGCCTGTGTATTTACTTTTGACCCGTCTCCGTCGGTTTTCTTTGGATTGACGGATGGAATGCAACTTTCCACCCCAGAGGAAAAACGTGCCTTATTTGAACAAATGGGCATCGACTACTTAGTGGAATTTCCCATGAATGCCGGGACAGCTATAATGGAAGCGGAAGAGTTTGCAAGAGACATTCTGGCAGATAGCCTGTGTGCCAAATTTTTGGTGGCAGGGGCTGATTTATCTTTTGGTGCCAAGGGCGCGGGAAATGTTGCCCTACTGCAGACGATGTCACAGGAACTGGGTCTTACCGTGGAAGTCATCGACAAAGTTATGGTAGATGGCGCGGTGGTAAGTTCTACCAGAGTGAGAGATTGCCTGGAAGCAGGACAGATGGAAAAGGTGGCAGACCTTTGCGGCAGACCTTATGCCTTCAGGGGCGTAGTACAGCGTGGCAATCAGATTGGCAGAACCTTGGGCTTTCCCACCATTAATCTGGCGGTGGAAGATGGGAAATTAGTGCCTTCTTGCGGCGTGTATTTTTCTGAAGTTGTGTATGATGGGAAAAGATACCGCAGTATTAGTAATGTGGGTTACAAACCCACCGTGGGAGGAGAGACTACACCCGGTGTGGAAACCTATATTTATGATTTTGACAAGGAAATATATGGTGACCAGGTGGAAGTGCGTCTGCTTCGATTCCACAGACCGGAGCAGAAGTTTGATGGGTTGGAAGAACTGAAGGCGCAGTTGGCAGAGGATATTGAGGGTGGTAAGATATACCAGCTGTCTGCAGGTTGACAGAATAGAGATATGCCGATATAATCGACAGAGTGTTCTGCAGAATGGTTATTGAAACAAGTGATTATGCCGGAAGATAAGTTCGGCAGGTGTTTTTTAGAAATGAGGCTAGAATGGTTTTTTATAAAATAAGGAATATGTTGATGGCCTTGGCTGTTGTCGTCTTGGGCGGCGCGTGCTTTTCCATCACAGCCCAAGCGGCAGAGGTTTTGCCCACGGCAGGGGTTGCCACTGTGCTGATGCGTACCTTGACGGAAGAAGAGTACATTGTGGCTGCGAAAGAAGCGAAGAACGCTTCTTGGGGCTACACCAATCTGGGCGTGGCAAATGTGCCGGGCAACAGATTAAACATACGCTTACAACCTGATACGAGCGCTGAAATGGTAGGACAGTTACCCCATCATGCCGTATGTGAAGTGCTGGATATGGCAGATGGATGGGCCCATATTACTTCTGGTGAAGTGGAAGGCTATGTAAGCTTGGAATATTTATTTGTCGGTCCGGATGCAATTTTGGTGGCGAAAGAATTGTCCCAGCCTTTTGGCGTGGCATTGACGAAAACTGAGGCCAGATACGGCGAGGGCGTTTCTGATGTCCGCGTGGATTTGGTGGAGTATGCGAAACAATTTGTCGGCAATCCCTATGTATGGGGTGGCACCAGTTTGACGAAGGGTGCTGACTGCTCCGGATTTGTTTTAAGTATTTTCAAAAAGTATGGATTTGACCTGCCCCACAGTTCCGGAGGACAGTCGAAATATGGCACGGCGGTGACGGTGGATGAGATGAAACCCGGCGATTTGGTCTTTTATGCCAACAGTAAGGGCAATATCAATCATGTGGCAATCTACATCGGCAATGGTCAGGTAGTACATGCCAGCACCAAGGCAACAGGTATTAAGATTAGCGATTATAATTATCGTACACCATATAAGATTAAGAGTTTGCTGTAAAATTAAGAGCCACTCAACACAATGGGTTGAAGTGGCTCTTCTTTTTTGTGGTTTGGGAACTACGAAACGACAATCATCATTTGGAATACTTTAAAAGCAATATCCCCTTAAGGAGCAGTAATAAAAATGCCACAACTACTGCATATGCTTCGCGCGTCACCGCTAAAAATAACACCAGAACAATACCCAGTATCATGGATATTCCGGTGATGGCCGGATGATATTTTTCGTTTCTGAATTTTGATAATAGCAATTTTATAATTCCTAATATAATAAGTGATGTATACAAAGTCCAAAATAACAAGTAGTTCAATTTGGTGGCTTGCGCGTATGCCCAAAGGTTGACGGAATAGATATATTCATTCACCATATTGGGATAAAGAGGTAAAACAATCAGCATAATAGAGCATACATCTATCATTCCAAATAATATGTTACAAATATTTTGTAAGTTTGTTTTGTTTTCTTTTTCTGCGATAGAAAGTAATTTGTCACTTGATAGTAACTCGTCAATGGTAACCGAAAAATAGCCTGATATATCCTTTAACGAATCAATACTTGGATAACCTCTTCCGGATTCCCATTTGGAGATAGCTGTTCTGGATACATATAATGCTTCAGCCAATTCTTCTTGAGTAAGGCCTCGCTCTTTCCTTAATTCCTGTAGCTTTTTATGAAATTCCATTGCTGAACCTCCTTGATTTCTATATAACGGAACAAAATTTTTTAACTTCTGTATTCCAATCCGCTCAATCGGCTAATTAGCGCGTCTTCCAAGACTCTTGAAAAATTGATATGTTCAGCCTCGGCTTTTTCATTGAGCCAGCTGGGAATGGTGAGGGTCTTTTTGATCCTTTTGTTCTCTATGCGCTTGCGGTATTCTGTAAAGTCCACGTCAACATAGGTTAAAATGTCTTTCTCTCCAACAGTAAAATTGGCACTGCCGGGTTCGGGTATATCCTTTCCTAAATCCTGCATAGTGATACCCATTCCGCCGATCACATCGCGAGCCATAAATAATGCGTCTGCAATGTCTCTTCCTTGCGTATTGCAATTAAAGTCCGGAACGGTAACAATGTAACCTTGCGTGTCGGGAGTAAGTATAATTTGGTAAGCAATTCTCATTTAATATAACCTCCAATCTGATAGATGCTTGAGTAGGGTGTTATAATCCCCGTCGCTTAATTATAGTTTTTGCTAAATTTTCTTTGATTTCTTTATGAAGAGGTATCGGTTCGATGTCTTTGCCGTTGGTGTATATATCATGCCCTCCAACCTGCCGAAGTAGCCACCAGCCGTTCTTTTTAAACATCTTAATTAGGTCTTTGCGCTTCATTTATCCTCCTTAATAGTATACGTGCAAAATACGTGTGAGTCAATGGAAAAATATAGATAGAGAAATAGATTTTTTGAAATGATAAAAATACTTTACAACCCCATATAAATATGTTACTATATCAAAGTATGATTAGCCGTCACTCAGATTAGGGACACTCCGACCCGTTCTTGGTGGCAGGCGTTTATTAGAAAAAGGAGGATTAGAAAATGATTTCTAAAGAGAAGAAAACAGCAATCATGACCGAGTATGCCAGAACAGCTGGTGATACCGGTTCACCTGAAGTTCAGGTAGCAGTTTTGACTGCAAGAATTCAGGAGCTCACCGAGCACTTGAAGGCTAACCCCAAGGATCATCATTCCCGTCGTGGTATGTTGAAGATGGTTGGTCAGAGACGTGGTTTGTTGTCTTACCTGAAGAAGAAAGATATCGAAAGATATCGTGCACTTATCGACAAGCTTGGCTTGAGAAAGTAAGAACTAAAAGCGGAGCGCCCATTGCGGTGTCTCCGCTTCATTTCGTTTTTGTAATCCGTTAAAAATAGAGGATTACACGTGGTTTTATGCAGTGACAAGAGACAGAAGAAGACCCCGAGATTGCTGAAAAGAGTATCAGCGGATGGTGGTTTTTTCAGTAGTTTCGGTAACTTCTGTTTCTTTGCACATAGAGAAAGAAACAGCCGTGAAAAAGGCAGAAATGGAGAGAGATTATGTACCAGAGTTATGAATTGGAACTTGCCGGACGTATCCTGAAAGTGGATATCAACCGCGTAGGTAAGCAGGCAAATGGTTGTGCATTTATGCACTATGGCGATACAGTTGTGCTTTCTACTGCAACTGCATCCGAGAAGCCCAGAGAAGGAATTGATTTCTTCCCTCTGAGCGTTGAGTATGAAGAGAAATTGTATGCAGTAGGTAAAATCCCCGGAGGATTTAACAAGAGAGAGGGTAAGGCAAGTGAGAATGCAATTCTTACCAGCCGTGTTATCGACAGACCTATGCGTCCCTTGTTCCCCAAGGATTACCGCAATGACGTTACCTTGAACAACCTCGTAATGAGCGTTGACCCTGAGTGCCGTCCTGAATTGGTGGCAATGCTTGGTTCTGCTATCGCAACCAGCATTTCTGATATCCCCTTTGATGGTCCTTGCGCAACCACCCAGATTGGATTGATTAATGGTGAGTTTGTCGTGAACCCTTCTCAGGAGCAGTGGAAGAATGGCGATTTGAACCTGACCGTTGCATCCACCAAGGAAAAGGTAATCATGATTGAAGCAGGCGCAAATGAAGTGCCTGAGGACAAGATGATCGAAGCTATCTATATGGCTCACGACATCAACCAGACTATCATTGCATTTATCGAGAAAATTGTAGCAGAAGTTGGTAAGCCTAAGCATGAGTACACCAGCTGTGCAATTCCTCAGGAAATGTTTGATGAGATGAAGAAAATTGTAACTCCCGAAGAAATGGAAGTTGCTGTATTTACCGACGACAAGCAGACCCGTGAAGAGAATATCCGTGTGATTACTGCTAAGTTGGAAGAGGCTTTTGCAGAAAAAGAAGAGTGGTTGGCAATCTTGGGAGAGGCAGTATACCAGTACGAGAAGAAGACCGTTCGTAAAATGATTTTGAAGGATCACAAGCGTCCTGATGGCCGTGAGATTACACAGATCCGTCATTTGGCAGCAGAAGTTGATATTATCCCCCGTGTACATGGCTCCGCTATGTTTACCCGTGGACAGACACAGATTTGTAATGTATGTACCTTGGCTCCTTTGTCCGAGCAACAGAAGATTGACGGTTTGGATGAGAATGAAGTGGCTAAGAGATATATGCACCACTATAACTTCCCTTCCTACTCTGTAGGTGAGACCAAGCCTTCCCGCGGACCCGGAAGACGTGAAATCGGTCATGGAGCTTTGGCTGAGAGAGCATTGATTCCTGTACTTCCCAGCGAAGAGGAATTCCCTTATGCAATCCGTACCGTATCCGAAACCTTTGAGTCCAATGGTTCTACTTCCATGGCTTCCACCTGTGCTTCCTGTATGTCCTTGATGGCAGCAGGTGTGCCTATCAAGAAGATGGTAGCAGGTATTTCCTGTGGTTTGGTTACCGGTGAGGAAGATGACGATTTCGTACTTTTGACTGATATCCAGGGTCTTGAGGACTTCTTTGGCGATATGGACTTCAAGGTAACCGGTACTACCGAAGGTATCACTGCTATCCAGATGGATATCAAGATTCACGGTTTGACCAGACCCATCGTAGAGGGTGCTATCGCAAGATGCCGCGAAGCAAGAATGTTCATTATGGACAACTGCATGAAGCCGGCAATTGCTGAGCCGAGACCGGAAGTAAATGAGTTCGCTCCGAAGATTGTTCAGATTCAGATTGATCCGGCAAAGATCGGCGAGG
>JAEIGA010002338.1_pt1 | contig 30281 bp, 32 predicted proteins | sample 9270691 | NCBI WGS metagenome assembly JAEIGA01 (sample SAMN17057246, study PRJNA624740) | gut metagenome | biome: biome; isolation source: fecal sample | host: Bos grunniens | place: China: Xizang | collected 2019
CTAAACTGGCAGGTGATGAGAAGCATCTACGCTTTGCTACGATGGCGAAGCCGAACCAAGTCCTCTCTCGCTACATCTTTCCAAAAGAAAAGGGGCTGATTTTTGCGTTTTGATGTTCACTCTAAACTGGCAGGTGATGAGAAGCATCTACGCTTTGCTACGATGGCGAAGCCGAACCAAGTCCTCTCTCGCTACATCTTTCCAAAAGAAAAGGGGCTGCAACGCAGTCCCTTTTCTTTTGGAGCAGGTGATGAGAATCGAACTCACAACCACAGCTTGGGAAGCTGTTGTTTTGCCACTAAACTACACCTGCGTTTAGGCTTTTATTATAACAAAAGCCTTATTTTTTGTAAAGTGATTTATAATAGTCCGTATAAAATTAAGCCTAATATTGCCGATATTATAATGAGAAAAATTGGCGAAACTGCTTTTTTTGTCTTCTTTTTTGTAATAATGCTTATTAGAAAAACCGTGAAAAATATTATAAGTGCTTTATAGTCCAAAGAAAGCGTGCTTTTTTGTATGTTTTCAAAAGCAAAAATCACTTGCATAGATATAGTGATTGCCGTGCCGACAATAAGCCCGATAACAACTGGTCTAATACCATCAATAAATGCTTTCACACCCGCAAATTTAAGCAGACCTTTTATTACTGACGCTATGATTAAAATTATGATAAACGACGGTAAAACAACGCCAAGCGTTGCACAAACTGCACCCAAAATTCCCGCTTGACTTGAGCCAACAAAGGTTGCCATATTTATAGCGATTGGCCCCGGTGTGCTTTCTGAAACGGCAATAAAGTTTAAAATTTGCTCTGCCCCTAACCATCCGTGACTTATAACTTCATCTTGAACAAGTGGTATCATAGCGTAGCCACCGCCAAACGACACTGCACCGATTTTTAGAAAGGTTAAAAATAATTGCAAGTAAATCATTTTTCACCTTCCTTTTCTTCTGTTTTGGCCTTTGTTTTCTTTCTAAACAAGCAAATTAGATATGCGACTAATCCAACAAAGCCACCAACCAAAATATAATAGATAGAAGAAAAACTTAATTGTGGGAAAAACAAGGCAAACATAACAATGCCCAATATTGTTAAACCAAACAAAACAAGGTTAAAAACTGTGTGCTTAATCTTCTTAAACATTTTTATGCCAGCCGATAATATCAAATAGCACACGCACGCTTGTATGCCGTTAAAAGCATACTTTACCGCTTTAATTTTGATAAATGCATCATAAAAAAGCGAAATTAAAAAGATTATTATAAAAGACGGTAAAACAACGCCAAGCGTTGCAAAAACCGAACCTAAAACACCGCACCTTTTATAACCTATAAAAGTTGCACTGTTTATTGCGATTGGACCCGGTGTGCTTTCGGCAATGGCGATTATATCTATAAACTCTTCGTGCTCTATCCATTTTTTTCGCTCGACAAGTTCACGCTCTAATATTGCTATCATAGCGTAGCCACCACCAAAGGTAAACAAACCTATCTTAAACATTGTCCAAAATAATAGTAATGCCGTCTTTAACTTTTTCATATCAAATTTATTATAAAGAATTGCGTTAATTTTTGCAAGTATTTTTTGCTTAAACTTTGTCAATATTATATGACACTTTTTAAAAAACTTTATCTTTTTGTGCAAAAAAAACGCATACCTTTTTTGATATGCGTTTTTTGTTTTTTAATTTAATATGCTAAAATTTTTATTATTTCAAAAACAACCGGAAGTGTTGCCAACGCCAAAACGTAAGAAATAAAGCACATCTTTGCACCAGCCGTGCCGTCAAGCCCAGCCGATTCTGGATAAACAACAACGTTCATTCCAACAGGGATTGAAATTGATGCCATTATTATAACGAATAACTCGCCACGTATTCCCAACAAATATGTAATTATGCCAAGAATTGCAGGTATTAATAACAACCTTATTATTCCAACAACGTATGGTTTCCAAGAAGTGAATAATTTTAAGAAAGGCACTCCTGCTAAAACCGAACCCGTTAAGAGCATTGCGGTTGCACTTTGACAATCACCCGATAGGTTGAGAAGATTTGTTGCATATTTTGGCATTGTAAAAGGCAAAAGACCTAAAATCACGCCAAGCATTGTGCCTATAAACGGAACAGAGCGTAAAAATCTTAAGTTCGCTTTCCAATTAAACTTTTTCTTGCTTTTTTGCATTGCATTTTCAAGGCCTTCTGGCATTTCTGCCACTTTTGAAGTTAAAATTTGATAACCATAAGTGTTGATTGCAATGGTTTGCGGTATGCAAAATAGTATCATACTCGCCTTTACTGATTCGCCAAACACTGCACCTACAACCGGATAACCAAAATATCCTATGTTTGCAAAAGCCAAGGCGTATTTTAACATGCTTTTTTCAAGTTTATTACTGCCTAACAACCTTGCAAAAGGAAGAGCAACGAATATTATAACAACTGCAAGTACTACGCCTGCAAGTATATATGTAAGATATTCGTTTAGTCTTTCAATAGAAAGTTGGGTGGATAAACTTGCCATTGCATAACAAGGCGTAAACAAATTGACTAAAAGCCCTGCAAGAACTTTTTTGCCACTTTCAGTTATAACTTCCTTTTTACGCAAAAAATAGCCTGTAAATATAAAGATTAGCAATATACTAACCTGCTCTAAAGTTTTAGTAAAAATCATAATTCTTTTCAAAAAATTTTCTCTGCCAACTTTGACAGAGAAAATTTAGCGTTTTTATTTATTATCTTTTCCAGTTTAAATCGTAGTGAATATCGTAAGCCTTTTCTTCATCAGTATATTTACGAACGGTTGTGTCAACAACTTTGCCGTCGTTATATTTTCTGTCGTTGATAGACTCTGTTGTACCCATAACGGTGACGTTTAATTGACGATGTCTTGCACGAACTTGGTCCCAGTCAATAAAGTAAACGTGGGCAAATTCACCGCCGTCAAGCACGCCGTCTTTAAGCGTCATTGTTTCACTTCTGCCAAAGAAAACTGAACGAAGGTGACCGTCTGTATTTAAACTTGTGTGGTCGCCTGGTTCGTTTACGTAACGGCCGAATTGAGAGTGAATTGGACCTGGGTGCATATATTCGTTTGTTTCTGAATAGTCAGGAACGATTTTTTGCATGATTTTTAAAAGGTCGTGTTGTAAGTACTCTAAATCGTAAAGGTCGATATCGTGTGAGCATTCTTGAACCATAACTGAACAAGTGGTGTGGTGTGATGCGATTGCAACAGTACCGTTTTTAATGCCTGATTCTTTAACGATAGCAAGAATATCACTTGTCACGTCGTGGAAAGTTGGTCTCCAACCCTTTGATTGTAGTTCGATTTCTTTTTGAAATACTTTGAATTCCATAATTTTTCTCCTTAAATTGTTTATATAATTTTTTATTATTTTCTTGTTTCGTCATAAGCACGGCGAACTGCACTTATCATTTCTTCTGCAAGAGCAAGTGGATTTTCAGCCTTTGCGATTGCTGATGAACAGCCTGATGCTGATGCACCTGCTTTAATAATGTTATAGCAGTCTTGACCTTTTGAGATACCTGCTGATGGGAAAGGCTTAATGTCAGGGTTGATTTCTCTGATTACCTTTATAACTTCATCAACATATTCTTTATCTGCTGGCTTGCCTGTGCCGATAAGTTCAGATGGCTCTGCAACCAAAATGTTTGGGCCGAGTTTTGCAATTGCCTTAACTTCTTCAATAGAGTCTGCACAAACCATTGTTGCAAGCCCTAATTCATCTGCCCTTTTGATTGCAAGTTCAATTTCTTCAAGCGTAAGTTTTCTTTCAGCATGGTTGAGCATAACGCCAACTGCACCTGCTGCTTTTAACGCTTCTGGTAAAGTTCTGCCCATGCCTCTGCCAACAGGGATACTGTCCATATGTTGAGAGTAAACGTGAACTCTTTTAACGTTTCTTGCAATATTGAAAATTTCTGTATCAGGAATATCTAAAATAACGTCAACGTCATACTTTTCAGCAAGTTTATCTAAACCTTTTGCCATTTCTAATAAAGTTTCGCCATACATATAGCATTTTGGGCCATATTCAAAAAATGGTTCGCTAATCTTATAATTTTTAACCATAATATATCTCCTTTTAATTAAAATATCGCTTTATCGTTCAATCTTTCGCCAACCGCCCCGCCTGGGTGGGTGACTGCAAATTGTTCTATTTGGAAGTTTGTTTCTTCTAAAATAGCCGTTTGAATTGCATGGCAAATCATACAAAGTGACGTGCTTGACGTTGTGCCTTGTGCATTGTATCTATCACATTCCCTATTAACGTATTGTTTAATAACAACATCAGCACCTTGTGCTAATGGCGACTCTAAATTTTCGGTAATAGAAATAATTTTAACGCCCTTTTTCTTGCAAATATCAAGGATAGGTAAAAGTTCTTTGGTCTTACCACCACGAGATGCAAAAATCATTGCGTCCCCTGCCTTAAAGTAGCCCGTTCCACCGTGCACTGCTTCGGCTGGCGAAACAAATTTTGCAGGCTGGTCAATACAGCAGAGTAAGTGTGATAAGTGTTGCATTATAATGCCTGAATGCCCACAGCCCGTTGTTCCTATTCTTTCAGCATTGATTAAAATGTCAATGGCTTTTGAAAACTCTTCTTCATCAAGGTAATTAAGCATTTCGGTTATGCATTCTGCTTCGGTTTGATATGCCTTTTTTACCCATTCTAAACTTTCTTTTCTCATATTTTTTCCTTCAAAATTAGTAGTAAATTTATTATAACTAAATTGCCAAACTTTGTCAATACAAAAATTAAATAAAAGTCTAATAATTGCCTTTATTTAATTAGTCGTTTGCCTTGCTTTCACAATATACGCAACGGTAAGTTTTGTTCTCTTTGTCAACCAACTTAAACTCGTGTTCAATCCCTTGCTCAACACTTGTTATACAACGTGGATTTTTGCACTTTATAACGTTTTTAACAACTTGTGGAAGGGCAATTTTTCTTTTGCTTTCAATCTTGCCGTCTTTGATAATACTGACTGTCGCTTCTGGCGTGATATAGCCTAAAACGTCCATATCAATATCGATTATTTCGTCAATCTTGATTATGTCCTTTTTGCCGTTCTTTTTGCTTGGAACGTTTTTAATTAGTGCAACTGGGCAAATTAAGTCTTCAAGTTGCAAAAAGTTATAAATTTCCTTGCCTTTTCCCGCTTCTATGTGGTCTATTACTATACCGTTTTTAATAGGGTCGATTATCATAATTTTTCTCCTATTTATCTTCTAACATTTTAAGAATTAACGCCATTCTTATAAGTCTGCCGTTTTCCACTTGCTTAAAGTAGCAAGCACGGCTATCTTGGTCAACTTCAACTGAAATTTCGTTTACCCTTGGTAATGGGTGAAGAATGTTTAAGTCTTTTTTAGCGTTCTTTAATTTTTCAACGTCAAGGATATAACTATCCCTTAATCTTAAATAATCTTGTTCGTTGAAAAATCTTTCTTGTTGAACTCTGGTCATATATAAAATGTCAAGTTCTGGCATTGCCTTTTCTAAACTTTCAGTTTCAACGTATTCCATATTGTTCTTCTCTAACACGTCCTTTTTAACGTAGTCAGGAAGTTTTAGTTCTTCTGGCGAGATTAAAACTATTTTTATGCCCGTGTATCTTGAAAGGGCTTGGATTAACGAATGCACCGTTCTGCCGAACTTTAAGTCACCACAAAAACCGATAGTAAAGTTATCAAGCCTACCCTTTTCTTTCTTTATTGTCAACAAGTCGGTCAAGGTTTGGGTTGGGTGGTTATGCCCGCCGTCACCAGCGTTTATGATTGGCACGCTTGAAACTTTTGATGCAACAAGTGGTGCACCTTCTTTTGGGTGACGCATTGCTATAATGTCTGAATAGCAACTTACAACCCTTATTGTGTCCGACAAACTTTCGCCTTTTGATGATGAACTGCTGTTTGCATCAGAAAAGCCCAAAACCGAACCGCCCAAAGATAACATTGCCGATTCAAACGAAAGCCTTGTTCTAGTTGATGGTTCAAAAAAGAGTGTTGCTAACTTTTTGTGTTTACACTTTTCTTGGTACTTTTTTGGGTGTTTTTCAATGTCTAAAGCAACTGATATAAGTTCATCAATTTCTTTAACTGAAAAATCCGTTATCGCTAATAAATTTCTCATAAGTTCCCCTTTATTATTTTTTTATCCAACTTTCATCAGACGGATTATCTCTAAACGCTTTTAATCTTTCTACGTCTGATTCTTCAATGTATCCCGTTTTTGCAGCCACTTCAATAACCGTGTCAAAGTCGGTTAATGAAACGTTTTTAACGTTTGCCTCATTTAATCTTTCCAAGCCTTTTTTCATTCCGTAAGTGTAGATACTTACAATACCTAAAACTTCTGCACCGGCTTCTCTTAAAGCATCAACAACGTCGATACAACTTCCGCCTGTTGAAATCAAGTCTTCAATAACAACAACCTTTGTGCCTTTTTCAAGTTTGCCTTCAATTTTGTTGTTTCTGCCGTGGTCTTTACTGCTTCCACGAACGTAGCCCATAGGCATACCTAAAATGTGACCTGCGATTGCAGCGTGTGCAATACCTGCAGTGCTTGTGCCAAAAAGTGCTTCGGCATCTGGATATTCTCTCTTTACCGTGTCAGCAATAGCCTTTTCAACTATATCTCTGCTTTCTGGTGCGGTTAAAATAAGTCTATTGTCGCAGTAGATTGGACTTTTAATTCCACTTGCCCAAGTGAAAGGTTCGTTTGGGCGAAGAAAAACTGCCTTGATTTTTAATAAGTTTTCAGCAACGATTTTTGCAATTTCCATTTTCTTTTTCTCCTTGGTTTAACCTAAAAATTCTTTAACGCATTGTCTATATGCTTTAACAGGGTCTTCTGCACCCGTGATTGAACGGCCAACAACTATGTAATCAGAGCCCAACTCCCTTGCAAGTGATGGGGTTGTCACTCTCTTTTGGTCGCCAACAGCGTCACCAGCAAGTCTGATGCCTGGGGTAATTGTTAAAAATTCTTTACCGCAAACTTCTTTAACCTTGCCTGCTTCTAATGGCGAACAAACAACGCCGTCTAATCCGCTGTTTTTGGTGTTAAGAGCATAACTCATAACAACTTCATCAATAGGTTTATCGATTAAAAGTTCTTCACTCATAAGTTCTTGGTTTGTTGAAGTTAATTGGGTCACCGCAATTAAAAGTGGGCGTGTGCCGTCCGCTCTCGTTAAGCCTTCAAGTGCCCCTTTCATCATTACAGAGCCACCGCCAGCGTGTAAGTTTACCATATCCACGTCAAGTGCTGATAAAACTGACATAGCCTTTTTAACAGTGTTTGGAATATCGTGTAATTTAAGGTCTAAAAATATTTTGTGACCACGTTTTTTGATTTCCTTTACTATTTCGTTTCCGCTTGCATAGAAAAGTTCCATACCAACTTTTAAGTATGGTTTTTCCACACCGTCAAACTTATCTAAAAAGTTAAATAATTGTTCTTTGCTATTAAAATCACAAGCAATTATAACGTCTTTTTTCATCTGTGTGCCTCTCCTATAATTTCAGTTAAACTGTTAATTTTATATTTTTCCATAACATAAGGCAAGTTGTTGATAATATCCCTGCAAGCATAAGGGTTGACAAGGTTTTCTGCACCAACTTGAACAGCCGTTGCACCAGCAAGCATCATTTCAATAACGTCTTCTGCACTTGCAACGCCACCGATACCCATAATAGGAAGTTTAACTGCTTCATAAACTTGATAAACCATTTTCAATGCGATTGGAAAAATGGCTCTGCCTGAAAAACCACCGATTTTGTTTGCGATGACAGGCTTTCTCTTTTTAAGGTCAATTCTTAAACCTTGCGAAGTGTTGATTAAACTTATTCCGTCCGCACCGCCTTGCTCACAAGCCTTTGCGATTGAAACAATATCGGTCACGTTTGGCGTAAGTTTAACAAAAAGTGGCTTATTTGTCACCTTTCTAACCGCTTCAACAACCGCTTGTGCGTTTTTAGGGTCTGTGCCGAAACTCATTCCGCCGTTATGAACGTTTGGGCAACTGATGTTGAGTTCAATTATGCTAACGTCCTTAACTTTATCAATCTTTTCACAACAATGCACGTATTCTTCAACTGAAAATCCGCTTATGTTTGAGATGATTGGTTTATAATAAACTTCTCTTAACCTTGGAATTTCCTTTTCTATAACGGCATCAACACCTGGGTTTTGCAACCCGATTGAGTTGATAAGCCCTTCGGTGCATTCTGCTATTCTTGGGGTTGGGTTGCCAAATCTTGCCTCCTTGGTCGTCCCCTTAATTGAAATTGCACCTAAAACGTTTATATCGTAAATATCGTTAAATTCATAACCGAAACCAAACGTTCCACTTGCAGGAATTACTGGGTTTGTTAGTTCAACGCCACATAAAGAAACTTTTGTGTTTACCATATAATTTCCTCCTTTAATAGAACAGGTCCGTCCTTACAAATTCTCTTGTTGCCATACTTGGTTTTGCAAGAGCAACCCATACATGCACCAAAACCACAGCCCATTCTTTCTTCAAATGAATAAGAACCGTCTGTCGTGGTGTTGTTGTAAACTGCTTTAAGCATTGGCTCTGGGCCACAAGTATAAACGTGGGTATATTCTTCCACTTCTTTTACCGCATCGGTGACAAAACCTTTTATACCATAACTTCCGTCGGCTGTTGCAACCAAAACTTTTATGCCCAAACTTTCAAACTCGTCTTTATAGAAAATTTCGCTTTTGGTGTTAAAGCCGATAATAACGGTTGGGGTTTTGCCTTCCTTGATTAGTTCTTTTGCTAGGTTATATAATGGTGGAACGCCAACGCCACCGCCGATAAGGAGTGGTTTTTGACCGGAAAATTCGGTAAAATAGCCGTTTCCAAGTCCAACCAACACGTCAAGCATTGCTCCTTTATCTAACCAACTCATTTGCTCGGTGCCTTTACCAACCACTTTATAAATTATGGTTAGTTTGCCGTCTTCATAATCGCACACCGATATTGGACGGCGAAGGTATAAGCCTTCTAATTTAATGTTTACAAACTGACCTGGTCTTTCAATGCCCTTGGTGTCGCCAGCAAGCGTCATTTTATAAACGCTGTCAGTTAGTTTTTCATTAGTTAAAACTGTAAAAATTACGTTTTTCACTATATTCTCCTTTATTTTAAGCGTCAATGGTTGAAATGCAAAGTGTGGTTTCTTCTAATACGTCAAGAAGTACTCTAACCGTATCGAGTGCCGTGAACATTGTGACGTTGTTTTCAACTGCTGCACGTCTGATTTGGTAGCCATCGCTTGCTTGACCTAACGAATTAACGTCACGAGTGCTTATAACGTAAGTCACGTAGCCCTTGCGGATAGAATCTAAAATTTCTTCGCTTCCTTCACTGATTTTTGCTTTTATTCTTGTTCTAATGCCGTTTTTCTTTAAGAAGTTTGCTGTTCCAACCGTCGCTTCAATGTTAAAGCCCAAGTTATAGAATCTTCTAACGAGTGGCAATGCTTCTTCCTTATCGCAGTCTGCAATCGAAACGAAAAGCGTGCCGTAATTCATAACGCTCATTCCCGATGCTTGCAATGCTTTATAAAGTGCCCTATTTAACTTATCGTCATAACCGATTGCTTCGCCAGTAGATTTCATTTCTGGTGAAAGGTATGCGTCCAAGCCCTTTAATTTGTTGAACGAGAAGGCTGGGGCTTTAACGTACCAACGCTTTTTCTCTTGTGGGTATAATTCGGTTATGCCTTGTTCACGCAAACTTTGACCTAAAATTACTTTTGTGCCAATGTCTGCAAGTGAATAGCCTGTTGATTTTGAAAGGAAAGGAACTGTTCTTGATGAACGTGGGTTGACTTCAATAACGTAAACGTCTTCGTTCTTATCAACGATAAATTGAATATTGTATAAGCCAACGATACCGATACCAAGCCCTAACTTCTTGCCATATTCTAATATGGTCTTTTTAGCCTTTTCGCTAACCGAGAATGTTGGGTAAACGCTTATACTATCGCCAGAGTGGATACCCGTTCTTTCAATAAGTTCCATAATGCCTGGAATAAACACGTCTTTTCCATCGCAAACAGCGTCGATTTCAAGTTCTTTACCAACGATGTATTTGTCAACTAGAATTGGGTGGTCTTCACTGATGTCAACGGCATTTTTAAGGTATTGTCTTAACCCTTCTTCATTGCCGACAATTTGCATTGCTCTGCCACCTAAAACGTATGATGGGCGAACTAATACAGGATAGCCAATTTGCTCTGCGACCTTAACGCCATCTTCAACGCTGAACACTGCTTGGCCTTTTGGTTGTGGAATTCCAAGTTTGTTCATAATCTTTTCAAACGCATCTCTATCTTCTGCGTTATTGATTGCATCGCAATCGGTGCCGATAAGTTTTGCACCACGGTCCATTATTGATTGAGCAAGGTTGATTGCCGTTTGGCCACCAAGCGAAGTGATAACGCCTTGTGGATTTTCAAACTCAATAACGTTCATAACGTCTTCTGGCGTTAATGGTTCAAAGTAAAGTTTATCGCTGACTGTATAGTCGGTTGAAACTGTTTCAGGGTTGTTGTTGATTATGATTGCTTCCTTTCCGCTATCCTTAATAGTCTTAACAGCGTGAACGGTTGAATAGTCAAATTCAATGCCTTGACCTATTCTAATAGGTCCACTACCCAAAACAAGCGTCTTCTCTTTGTTTGTTAAAATTGATTGGTTTTCGCCCGTATAGGTTGAGTAGAAATATGGGATATATGCACCGCTATAAAGCGTGTCAACCATTTTGTAAACAGGTTTAATGCCGTTTGCCTTTCTTAAAGCGTTTACTTCAAGTTCAGTTGAGCCGTAAAGATGTGCAATGTATTGGTCAGAAAAGCCCATTACTTTCGCTTGTCTTAAAATTTCAATATCGTTTTTGTTTTCTTTTAGTTTCTTTTCCATATTAACGATATCTAAAATGGTGTTTAAGAAAAGTTTTGTTATTTTTGTGATGTTGTGGATTTCATCAACGCTTACGCCACGCCATAAAAGTTCAGCAACGGCAAAGATATTGTCTGCCCTGAATTCTTTTATGTAGTTAAGCATTTCATCAGTTGGCATATTGTCAAACTTGGCAATATAGAAGTGGTTTACGCCAATTTCTAATGAACGGATTGATTTAAGCATACTTTCTGCTAAATTTGAGCCAATGCCCATAACTTCGCCCGTCGCTTTCATTTGTGTGCCAAGAAGATTTGATGCTGTTGTAAACTTGTCAAATGGGAATCTTGGGAATTTTGAAACGATATAGTCTAGTTTTGGTTCGTGAATAGCCGTCGTTCCAGAAACTGAAATTTCATCAAGGGTCATACCCACAGCGATTTTTGCCGTGACTTTTGCGATTGGATAACCACTTGCTTTTGATGCGAGTGCTGATGAACGTGAAACCCTTGGGTTTACTTCGATTAAATAGTATTTGCTTGACGTTGGATGAAGTGCGAATTGGACGTTGCATCCACCTTCAATTTTAAGTTCACGGATAATTTTTATAGCCGAGTCGTTAAGCATCTTTAAGTCTTTATCGTTAAGCGATAAAATTGGTGCCACAACGATTGAGTCGCCCGTATGCACGCCAACAGGGTCAACGTTTTCCATACCGCAAATGGTGATTGCGTTGTCTTGAGAGTCACGCATAACTTCAAACTCGATTTCTTTATAACCTTTAACGCTCTTTTCAACTAAAACTTGACCAACAGGTGAAAGTTTAAGTGCGTTTTTCATAATTTGTTCTAACTCTTCTTCATTATCAGCAAAGCCACCGCCCGTTCCACCTAACGTGAACGCTGGACGAAGAACGACTGGATAGCCAATTCTTTCAGCAGATTCTTTTGCTTGTTCTATGCTATAAGTAATTTCAGATTCAATTACAGGCTCGCCGATAGTTTCACACATTTCCTTAAATAATTCTCTATCTTCTGCCCTTTCGATTGAACGTGCGTTTGTTCCTAAAAGTTTAACGCCACATTCTTCCAAAACGCCTTTCTTTGCAAGTTGCATTGCAAGGTTTAAGCCCGTTTGTCCCCCTAGACCTGGGATTATTGCGTCTGGTCTTTCATAACGCAATATCTTTGCAACGTATTCAAGTGTCAACGGCTCCATATAAACTTTATCTGCTATTGTCGTGTCGGTCATAATGGTTGCAGGATTAGAGTTGCAAAGTATAACTTCATAACCCTCTTCTTTTAACGCTAAACACGCTTGTGTTCCTGCATAGTCAAATTCTGCTGCTTGACCGATTACGATAGGGCCACTCCCTATTACTAATACCTTTTTGATGTCCGTTCTTTTAGGCATATAAATTTTCTCCTTTTTCCTGTTTGTATATACTATTTGTCTTAATTTTTTATCTTTTATAAACTAACTTGCCCTTGCAAAAATTCATAAGGCACTTGCCGTAAACCTTCTTGCCGTTAAACGGTGTGCTTCTGCCCTTTGACTTAAATTCGCTAGAGTCGATAACATATTCATTGTCAAGGTCAAACACCGTTAAGTTAGCCTCGTTATCTTGTTTAATTTCTATGTTAAGGTCAAACCTTTTTGATGGGTTTTCGCTCATTAACTTAATTAATTGTTCAAGCGTTAGCACGCCCTTTTTAACAAGGTCTGTATAAAGCACAGGGAAAGCCGTTTCTAATCCAACTATTCCGTTCACGCTCTTTAACCCCTTACTCTTTTCTTCCAAAGAGTGTGGTGCGTGGTCGGTTGCAATCATTTCAAGCGTGCCGTCCAAAATACCTTCAATTAACGCAAGCCTATCTTCTTTTGCACGAATTGGTGGGTTCATTTTATACCCGCCGTCCTCTTTTAACATACTGTCATCAAGCAACAAGTAATGTGGCCCCGTTTCGGCACTTACGTTTAAGCCTTGCTTTTTGGCTTTTCTTATAACTTCAACGCTTTCTTTTGCTGAAACGTGGCAAACGTGATATTTAACACCCGTTTGTTTAACAAGTTCAATATCCCTTTCAATTTGCTTATATTCGCTTGCAGAACAAATACCTTTGTGTCCGTGTGCTTTTGCATATTCGCCGTCGTGGATATACCCGCCGTTTAATAACGAATTAACTTCACAGTGGGCAACGATAAACTTGCCTTTTTCTTTGGCAATTTGCATTGCCTTTTTCATCATTTCATCGGTTTGAACGCCCACCCCGTCATCACTGAACGCCAAAACTTTATCGGCAAGGTCAACCATATCCGAAAGTTCTTCGCCCTTTTGACCTTTTGTGATTGATGCATATGGATAAACTTTAATCACGGCATCTTTTTCGATTATGTCAGTTTGAACTTTTAAGTTTTCCACGCTGTCTGGCACAGGTTTTAGGTTTGGCATACTAAAAACTGCACTATAACCTGCACTTGCACCCGCTTCCGTGCCTGACTTTATTGTTTCTTTATATGAAAAACCCGGCTCTCTCAAATGCACGTGCACGTCGATAAAACCGGGGAAAATATACTTATTTAGACAATTTACGAGAGCAAGAGAACAAGTGTCTTTTGGAATACAAAAAGAAACTTTGCCATCAATTATCGCAAGGTCAGTTTTAACCAATTTACCGTCTGTATAAACCAAACCGTCTTTCAATAAAAAATCCATCTTCTTCTCCTAACTCTATAAAAAACAAAAACCTTGCTTATGCAAGGTTTTATATGTATCGCAAAACTATGGACAGACTGCCCACTTTTGTTATAAAACCTTGTCGGTCTCTCGTACCGAATTAAAGATTTATTTACTAACCTTGTATAGAATAACATTTAAAAATTTTTTTGTCAACAAATTATATTGCGTAAACAAAATTTTTAAAATTTAATACTGTTTATTATTTAAACTTAAAATTCTATTTTTTCAACTCTTCACGAAGTTTTGATGTTGAAACTTCTTTTGTATAAGGCAAAAACACAATCTCAACGTCAATTCCGTTTTCCTTAAACTGCTTTTCTGTTTCAATAAACCTTGGCGTTCCCTTCCAGTCGTCCCCAACGAAAAGCACGTTATAATCAAACTTTTTAAGTGCAAGCATTTTGTCTATGGTTGTTTCTATATCAATGATATGTGCCTCATCAACCACCTTTAAGGAATTTACTATTCTAGTTCTGTCGTTTTCGTTTATTACAGGCTCTTTTTTCTTAACTTCCCTAACGTAATTATCATCGCAAACACCAACTATAAGATAGTCGCACATTTTTTTGCAACGTTCAAACAAGTTAAGGTGCCCAACGTGAAACAAATCGTAAACACCACAGGTATAGCCAACTTTTCTTTTTTCACTCATAATTTATTCTCCAAAATCAAGCACTTCTGGATTGTGCTTGCATATTCTTTGCTCTTCTGGTGGCAATTTCATATAGTCACCATATTGAATTGAAAGCATTTTATCGTAATCTTTAACCGCACTATATTCCCCGCCCTCAAAGTTAATTGTTGCAAGGTTTTCTATAACTTCTGGTGGATAAAAAGTCTTAAAGTTTTCGGTTGATGCAAGGCTTATATATTCATAGCCACTTTTTAGGTCTTTATATTTATCAATTATTTTCTTTTCTATTTTGTTGCGAATTTTAAGTTGAGTTTTTCTTGATGGTAAAAGAAGAATTTTTGATATAAGTTTTAATAATTTTCCGCCCTTTTCGTATGGATAGCCCCTTGTGTAAACTAAACGAAGTTTTGCCCTAAACAAAAACTTTTTTCTTTTTTTCTTGTCGGTTGGCACTTTGTCAAATGCAAACACGTCAAGCCAAATGCCGTGGTGGGTGTCCGTTTCCATTTCCTTGTTGCTTGCTAAAATTGTTCCATCCTTTCTAATTTTGGTGTGATTTATGCCTTCATAAAAAGGACTGTTGGTGGCTTGCATTGTGTAGCCAGAAACACCTTCACTTTGCCAAAGAGTTAAAAATCGCTCGTATTCGTTTCTTTCCATAAACAAGTCCACGTCATCATCCCAAGGGATAAACCCACCGTGGCGGACAGCCCCTAAAAGCGTGCCTGCGTAAAGCGAATATTTTACGTTATGTTTTTTGCAAAATTCTGCAACGACCTTTAAAATGTCGTTTTCAACTAATTGCAATTTTCTTAAAGTTGCACCTTCCATAAATTTCCCTTGTTTTAGTTTTCTTTATACGATTTGTTTAAATCAATTTGGTTAAAATGATTGCTAACCCTTTTTTCTTCTGGTGGCAACTGCATATAATTGCCATAAATTTGCGTCAAAATTTCATCGTATTTTGCAAAGCAACTGAATTTTTCACCCTCGAACTCACATTCGGTATATTCTTCAAATAGTGACCTTTTGAGGATATAATATGACATTAATAAATAATCGGTTTTTTTGTTTCTATATTTTTTGTAGCACTTATCAAGTTTATGTAGATATTTTTTATAATTTGAATTTTGGCACAACTTAATAATAATTCGCTTAAAGAAACTATACTTTTTATTAGTAAAGTCAGTCACCGCAAGACTTCTGCGAAGCCTTAAATACTTAATTCTTTTTAAGTATAACGACCTTTTTAATGCAGATTGTGGCGCAACGTCCATTGGGAATATATCAACGTAAACGCCACCTTTATATTCTTTGTCTTTAATGTAATCTTCTTTAAGAGTGGTCGTCGTGTCGTCAATCTTTACAAAATGATAAACGTAATCCTCTTCTTGCATACTGCGAAGAGCAAACTTTGAATTAAGTTCGGTTTTGCAAACTTCAATAAAGCGTTCATAGTCATCACGCATTATTAAAAAATCTATATCGTCATCCCAAGGTATAAAACCTTTGTGACGGATAGCACCAATTAACGTGCCGTATGCAAGCGAATATTTGATATTGTGTTTTTCGCACACCCTTTTTACTTCAAGTGCAACGTTTAATATGGCTTTTTGTAAATCAGTCATAACTTGTCTCCCGAGTTTTTCTCTTTATTTATTTTTACTTGGAAATATTTTTTTTAGATTGCTGAATTTAAGGGCTTTTAACATTAAAACACTGTTTCGCCTTATAGGTTTTATTAAAAAACCAATGAAAACGTTTGTTGCAGATTGCGAAACTATTGTTGTGATTGCAGCACCCGTTGCACCTAACAGCGGGATAAGCACAAAGTTTAATGAAACGTTTAATACTGCACCACAAAAATTTAACACTATCAAATACTTATACTTACTTTCGGCAAGTAGCCATATGCTCTTTGCTGTACCGACATATGAAAACAGGTTCATCCAAACAACAACCCTTAAAACTGGAATCGCACCGACAAATTCCGAGCCACACATTATTTGTATTATCAGTGGTGCAAAAACGGCAATTACCACGCACACTATAATTGAAAAATATATCATAACGCTATATAGTTCAATCATTCGGCTTTCAAAAAGGCTTTCACTTTCTTTTTTTGCATTAAAAATTTCTGGTCGCATTGAGTCTATTATTGCTGCAAACACAAAACTAACCATTGTTGCACAGTTGCTTGCTGCTGAATATATACCCGTTTCTATATTGCCTGCCATGAATTTAAGCATAATTTTGTCCGTTTGGGCAAAAACCACGAACATCAACGTGGAAATTATGTAAAACTTACTTACTTTAAACATTTGCTTTGCAAGTGCAAATGAAAAGGATAGTTTGCATTTGCTCTTTTTCTTAAATATTGCTATAAGCATTATGGCTATTAAAAAATAGTCTAACGAATATGATAATGCAAACATATAAACGTCTGCTTTAAATATAACTAATAAAACTTGAAAAATGGTCACCACAACGTAAGAAATTAGCATTGCCATTGCGGAATACTTTGCCATTAATTTTGCGTGGAACCAAAACCTTACCATTTCAAAAGCATTAAAAAATAGCATGATACTATACAACGCACAAACGATTATGGTTTCTTTTTCCCCAGCGTTAACTATTAACGAAAAGGAAATTACGCCTATAATACACAAAATAGACGAAAACATTGTCATACCAGTGATTGTACCCACAACTTTCCCTTCCTCGCCAGGGCGGTCAACGATTTCGTGAACCGCTGTACTGGTAAGCCCCAACTGCATTATAGGAACGGCAAAAGCGACAAGCCCTGCTGCATAACTTATAATCCCGTATTTTTCAACGCCGAGATATCTTGTTGTAATCGCGGTCACTATCAATGTTAAGACTGCCTTGATTATTTTACAGCCAACTATCCAGCCCGCATTTTTTAATACTTTGAGTTGCATTTTTCTATCTTATTTTATTATAAATTTTTATAAGCCATAAAAGCCTATGTTTTAAGGCAAAGCACGCCAAACGCAATTGCTTGTCCTTGCTTTTACAGTTGTTTATTGCATTTTTGTAAATTGGGGTTTTTAGTGCCTCTTTTATGTCTTTTTTAATAACTTTATACTTTTCTCTTCTGTTAAACTGTGATAAAACAGCATTAAAGAAAGAGTGGGTTATCAATCGGTATGACTGCTCTTTAAAGTCAAAAGCATTTAAGTCAACGTATTTTTCTATAACTTCTATGCGTTTTTTTACGCCATAAAGGTCAAAGGCTTTTTTGTTTTTGGTTATTGATTTTGGGTTAAACCTATATCCATATAAGCACTTATTTGCAACAAAGATTGAATTTGCTAAATATATGCAAGGCTTAACGCAAGCATAATCTTCACCCATAACGATACTGTCATCAACGCTTAATTGCACATTTTCAAAAATGGTTTTTCTAAACGCTTTCATGCAAATTGTTGATGGAAAAGATTTTCCGTTTTTATTTTTTAATAGAAAAGGAAAAATTTGCTTTTCAAGTTTTTCTCTATCGTAAAATCCTTCAAAATCAGCAAGGTCGTTGTTTTCTTTTATCGCACCTTCGCAGTCTTCAACATAACTAACGCACGCCACGTCGACGTTATGTTCTTTTATGGCGTTTGCAAATTCTTGCAAATAACCTTGTTTAATATAATCATCGCCATCAACGTTTACGATAAAATCGCCACTTGCAATTTTTACACCGGCTTTTCTTGCACTGACAAGCCCGCCGTTTTGTTTGTGAATTACTTTTACTCTGTTATCTTGCTTTGCATAATCATCACAAATTTGTGGGCTATTATCAGGTGAACCATCATCAACCAAAATTAACTCAAAGTCAGAAAAACTTTGAGTTAAAATACTATCCACGCAACATTTTAAGTATTTTTCCACCTTGTAAACTGGCACGATAACTGAAAAAAGCATTTTTCACCTATTTGGTTATTTTATAAATTTCGTTATTGATTTTTTGTTTATCAAAGTTTTGTTCGGCAAAAGTTCTTGAATTTTGCCCCATTTTTTCAATTTGCTCTTTATTCTCTAATAAAAAGCAAACCTTTTCGGTAAGTTCATTAACGTTTTTAACTTGAACTAAAAATCCGTTAAACCCGTCTTTAACCGTTTCTTTTGCACCAACAGCGTTGGTGGTTATTATTGCTCTGCCCACGCTTTCGGCTTCCATAACCGAAACGGGCAACCCCTCTCTATAAGTTGGCAAAACCAAAATAGAGCAATCTTCTAAATACGGCCTAACGTCCTTAACAACCCCTAAATAATTTATTGACCCGTCGTCAATATATTCTTGTATATCTTTAAGGGTTATATCCCCCTCGCCACCGAGATAATTGAAAGTGGCGGACGGAATTAATTTTTTGACCTTTCTTGCACACTCTAGGTATTCATAAACGCCCTTGCTTTTAAGCATTCTTGCGACCATCAACACAGTGGCATGATTTTTTATCGGTTTTTGCGTAAAATGGTTTAAATCAACGCCTATGCCGTTGATAACAACGCATTTTTCTTCTTTAACAAGTTTTCTATCTATGAACTCACTTTTATCGTCGTTGTTTAGAAAGAAAACTTTATCGGCCTTCTTAAACGAATTTTTATAAAGCCCATTAACAACAGCCCTTATAATCTTCCACTTTAAGCCGTTTTTAATATAGACGTCGCCAAGCCCCTCAACCATACAGAAAACTTTTTTTGCACCCGCTTTTTTTGCAACCTTTACCGACAATGCGTTTGGCTTTAACTGATAGGTAAGCACCACGTCTGGCTGTTCAGATTTTACAATCTTTTTGACTTGTTTTTGAAATTTTAAGATTGAAAAAGGGTTTAAACCACGGTTATTTTGTTCCACAACAAAAACTTTTGCGTTAAGGCTTTCAATATCTTCCTTTCGCTCGCCGTCAAAAGCAATCACGCTGACCGAATGCCCGTTATCGACTAAATATTCGATAAAGGATTTTCTAAAATTCATAATCTCTTTTGAGCGTGTTGCTATAAGTAAATATTTCATACCCTTTCCTAAACTTTAACCAACGTCCTTATTTTCTTTTTGGGTTTCAGCCATATATTCTGTGACAACGGCTTGTTCTTGCTGTTCTTTTTTAGCAGTTGATTGCTTTTTGTTCTTTTTATTATAAGTTGCGTCTTTAACTCCGTCAGACTTGATTACCTTGCCTATTGTCTTAAAGAAAATCTTAAAGTCTAGCCAGAAAGACACGTTTTGCAAATAATAAAAATCATATTCAGCCTTTTTCTTTGGCATATTGGACATTGCGTCTCTGCCGTTTATTTGTGCCCAACCCGTTAAGCCTGGGCGAATTTGATACATATTGTATTTTAGCCTTTCTTTATGGATATTCTTTTCTGAAAGTATTAGCGGTCTATAACCAATCAAACTCATCTTAAAGGTTAAGATACATAATAATTGTGGCAACTCGTCAATAGAAAGTTTGCGAAGAACTTTTCCAACCTTTGTGATACTGCCTGCAACCTGCTCGTATTTAGCAGTTGCGACTTCGTGGTTGGCGTCAAGAGTCATACTTCTAAACTTAATGATAGTAAACTCTTTACCATATCTGCCAATACGTTTTTGGCAAAAAAAGACAGGGCCTTTTGAATCCAATTTTATAGCAATGGCAACCACAATAAAAAGTGGGATTAACAAAATCAACATTACTAATGAAAATATAAAATCAAACCCTGCTTTAAAAACAAGATAAATTTTTTGACCGAACCTTAATTTATACTCAATATTCAATTTTTCTTGCTCTGTCTTTGTCATAAATCTTTCCGTCCACGCAACTTGCCTATTACTTGCCTATTATATAATTATATAAATTATACTATAATATTGCTAACTTGTCAACTATCAATTTGATTTCTTTGATGGCAAAAATTACAAAAATCCACTATTTTTCATAGTGGATTTTTCGTTGCCTTTTACGCTGGCTCTTGTTCGCCTGTTTTTCGTTCTGCTTTTGCGGTTTTTTCTAGCCTTTTCATTACTGCAATTATGATTGGAACTTGAACGATTATACACAATATCCAACTGATTGGATACGATGCATATATCATTGAAAAGGTTGGGGATAGCAAATAGAAAGTGTATAGCCAAATTATTCTAAACGCACAAACGAAAATCAAACTGATTATCATTGAGGTCATTGACTTTCCTATCGCCCTCATTGAAAGCGACAAAACTTCCATTACCCCGCATATAAAGTAGGTTAAACAATACCAATTTAAGCGAATTTGGGCATAGTGGATTACCTCTTGATTGTTTGACATCATATTGAAAAACGGCCCTGAAATAACGTAGCCCAAAAGCCCGATAACAATTTGAACTACGCAAACGAACGTTATAGATTTTATAATCGCTTCTTTTACCCTTTTATAGTTTTTTGCACCATAGTTTTGGCTTACAAAAGACATACTTGCAACCGCAATTGCGTTGCCAGCCAAATATACCCAAGCATCAATTTGCCCTGCGATAGATATACCCGTTGTCGCTGCTTTACCATAACCGTTTACCGTTGATGCCAACATCAAATTTGAAATGGAAAACAATGCACCTTGTATACCTGTTGGAATACCAACGCCTAAAACTTCAAACAACTCTCTCTTATAGAATTTTAAGTATTTAAACTCAAACCTTGAGTATCCCGTGCTTCTTTTTATTGCAACAAATGATAAAATAAACGAAATTAACCTTGACAAAACGGTTGCTAATGCAACACCGTCAACAGTCATTCCAAAAAATGAAATAAACACATAGTTTAGCACTATGTTCGCAACTCCGCCAATTGTCAAATACACCATAGGTCTTACAGAATCGCCAACAGCCCTTAAAACACCCGCAACACAGTTGTTTAATATGATGACAGGCATACCTATGCAATAAATTTGCATATATAAAACGGCTTGTGGGATTAAGTCAGCATCACAGTTCATCCAAGTTAAAAACGTTTCTGCACCAAAATAGCCTATCGAACCAAAGATAACGCCACCAAAAAAGCAGGCAATTAGCGATGTGCCAATCGTTCTTCTTGCCTTTTCAACGTCTTTTGCACCAACGCATCTTCCAACAACCACGCTAACGCCACCTGCTATACCTAAAAATAGGTTAAGAAGCAAAGTGTCTATCGTGCCTGTTGCACCAACCGCACCGACAGCCATGTCGTTTACCAATAAGCCAAGCATTATGGTGTCGGTCATATTAAACGCCTTATCTAGCATATACGCTAAAACAATAGGAATTGCAAAAATTGTTAGTTTTTTGATGACCGAACCGGTTGTAAAGTCCATATCTTTTCTTTTAAAAAGGCTTACCATTTTTATACTCCTTGCGATAAAAAATCGCATTATAAAAGACGCCACGTTAAAAGTTAGCGTCCTTACTGTCGCATTATTTAAGCTGTTCTACCTTGTTGTTTTTGTAAGTTGTAAAAGAAATATTATAGCCGTTTGTTTCAATCGGTTCACTTTCTTTTACACACTCCCAATTATCTAATTTATCTAAATTTTCAAAAAATACTTCTGCCCCGCCGTCAGCATCGACTTTGGTAATAAGAAACTCGTCACAATAATTAAGAAGCATTTTGTAAATTATTGCACCGCCTATCACAAACACATCGTCAAAATTATATTCTCTTAAAACTTTTTCAAGTTCATTTATGTCTTTAACGACTGTGCAACCTTCAAAAACTTCATTGCCACGATGAAAAACTATATTAACCCTATTCTTTAATGGTTTAGAGTTTGGAAATGATTTGAGCGTTTTACTGCCCATTACAACGACTTTGCCTTTTGTTTGTTCCCTAAAATAAGCCATGTCGGCAGGCAGTGAAAAAAGCAAATCGTTATTTTTACCTATGCCCCAGTTTTTATCTACGGCAACTATTCCTTTCATTAGATCGCAACCTCTATTTTATCTTCTAATTTAGTGAATTCATAGTCTTCAAGTTTAAAGTCGTCTACCGTGAAGTCATAAAAATTCTTAACTTCTGGGTTTATCCAAAGTTTTGGTGCTTTATATTGTGGGTTTTTAAGGATTTTTTCCACGATTGGAACGTGCCTATCGTAAATGTGTGCGTCTGCTATAACGTGCACAAGTTCACCAACCTTAAGCCCTGACACTTGTGCAAACATATGAAGAAGAATTGCATATTGAACAACGTTCCAGTTATTTGCCGTCAAAACATCGTTAGAGCGTTGGTTAAGTATCCCATTTAAAGTGTCGCCCGTGACGTTAAACGTCATTGAATATGCACAAGGATAAAGGTGCATTTCGTTAAGGTCTTGGAAGGTGTAGATATTCGTCATAATCCTTCTTGAAGTAGGGTTGTTTTTTAAGTCGAAAAGCACTCTATCCACTTGGTCGAACTCGCCTTCTTTATACTTGTGCTTAACGCCGAGTTGATAGCCGTATGCCTTGCCGATTGAACCCGTTTCGTCTGCCCAACTGTCCCAAATATGACTGTTTAAATCCTTAATATTGTTAGATTTCTTTTGCCAAATCCACAAAATTTCGTCTATTGCCGACTTAAATGCTGTCCTGCGAAGCGAAATTATAGGAAACTCTTTTGTTAAGTCGTATCTATTAACTATACAAAACTTTTTGACAGTGTGTGCTGGCGTTCCATCTTCCCACTTCGGACGGACAGGAAGGTCTGTATCCCACGTTCCATTGTCAATAATATTCCTACACGTTTCAATAAAAATTTTATCCGCTAAACTCATTTTTTCCCCTTTTTGTATAACTATTTGGTTATTAAAACTTTACTACTTACGCCGTTTATCATACCTAACTTGCCAGAAAGCGAGTTGATAACAGGTTGCGGTGCATCCATAATAACGCTTATCACGCTGACGTTCTTTTCTTTATAAGGCACGCCTATTCTGCCGATAATATACTCGCCAAAAGTGTGCAATAAAGAATTGATTTTTTCAACAGCGTCCTTATCGCTAACCATTATAGCAACGACGGCAATAGTTTTATCCATACTTTTCTCCCTTTTGTTATATTTTATAACAACTATATATTTTTGTCAATGAATTAACGCTCTTTTTAACAATAAAATTGACCTTTTTTTACCACGCTTTTTAATTTATCTATTGCCTTATTTTCTATCCTTGAAATATACGAACGGGATATTTTTAGAAACTTTGCAACTTCCCTTTGAGCATAGGCTTTTTCGCCTTTAAGACCATACCTTAAACACAAAACGGTATATTCCCTTTCGGTTAATGCACTCTTTATAAACTCTAAAAATTTCTGCCGTTCAATGCTTCTGTCAACTTTTAAAAACACACTGTCTTCCTTTTCGCAAAGCAGTTCCATTAAGGTCAGCTCGTTGCCGTCTTTATCCATTCCTACGCTGTCGGACAAATGCACGTCGTTTTTATACTTTTTGTTTGAGCGAAGTAGCATTAAAATTTCGTTTTCAATGCAACGGGCTGTATATGTTGCAAGTTGTGTTCCTTTGCTTTTTTCATAGGTGTTTATTGCCTTTATCAAGCCTATACTTCCCACCGATATTAAATCGTCTGTTTCAGCAGAGCCTGAATACTTTTTAACCACGTGTGCGACCAATCGCATATTGTGGTTTATAAGTTTTTCCCTCGCCTCGTTATCGCCATTTTTCATTTTTTCCAAATATTCGCTTTCTTGTTCTTGGGTTAATGGCTTTGGAAAAGAACTTCCCTTAACAATACTCCCTGCAAAAAAAGTTAGTTTTCCTATCAAATAAAGTAGTGCGTTTATAAACATTTTTCTCCCCCTTTTTTATTAAATACGCACTTTATAGTTATGCTTTTTTGCCTTGTGTTTATTATTGAAAGCAAGTCCTTAATTTTTATATTTTTTCTGTCATATTCCTCTTTATTTTTTTGGGTTTTATGCTATTATTTTGTTGGCGTTTGAATTTATATGAAGGGAGGGCAAACGATGGCTTATTTTTATTTAAGATTTAGCGGTTTTTACCAAAGATTAAATAATCTTCACGCAAATAAGTAATCTTTTCCCGACCTTTTAAAGGTGGATTATGGATTATTTATTATTACAAGATTTTTTGGTCACTTACAGCCTGCCAACGCTGATTGTTGCCGTTATCGTTTCGGCAGTCAGCCTAACGCTAAACAAGTTTTTTAGCCGTGCACATAAGTTGCTAAAGGCCTACTTGCCTTTTGTTTTGGCAATTTTGCTCTATTCAGGATACTATATGATTTTTGTTGAAAAGGCTTTTGTCTTAAAAAAGGAAGTCTTTTACGGCGGAATTTTAAGCGGGTCTCTTTCGGCAATCATTTCTTCTGCGATAGGCAAAATTTTAAGCGGAAAGCCTATCGGGGCAAGTGCGACAGTTTTGCTTATTGAAGGTATGTTAGAAGGCTATATTGAAACACACCTTTTGACAAAAACGGCAATCGATATTGAACTTGCCCTTTCGCTAGAAGACGGTGAGAAAATTGAACAGCAAGTTATAGATACTATTTCTTACAACTGTTCTTCACTTACATATAATGAAATTATAGGGCTTTCCAAACTGATTATTAGTGCAGTAAAACAGGTTAAAAAATCTTAACTGATTAAAGGGGTTTAACGCCCCTTTTTTCTTTTTTTTACATAAAAAAGCTTTATTAAAAAATACTATATGTATGAAATTATCAAAAAACTTGGATGAAAACTTTTCTCTTCTTAAAAAAGCCTTGGTTAGTGATGACATAACCTTTTTGGACCTTGAAATTGCAAAAAGTAAGGGCGTTTTGGTGTTTATAAACGATTTGGTCAACAAGGACACTTTGGGGGAATTGGTTTTGCGTCCAGCCAATAGTTTTAAGGGAAAATTAAGCGAAAAAACCTTTTTTTCCGCCTTTTTAAGCCCTGAAAAAAAGAAGATTTTGAACTTGGGCGAACTTATTAGCGACCTGCTTTTAGGAAACGCAATTTTAATTGTAGACGGCATTTCTTTTGGGCTTTCTTTCGGGCTTAAACACTTTGAAAAAAGGGCGATTACCGAACCGCCGACTTCAACCGTTATAAAAGGACCACGAGAGGGGTTTGTGGAAAGTTTATCGGTAAACGTTAGTATGATGCGAAGAAAGTTAAAGTCAACTAACCTAATCTTTGAAAACTTGACTATTGGGGAATATTCAGCCACAACCGTTTCTGTTTGCTATATTAAAGGTATTGCATCCAAAAAATTGGTTGAAAAGGTCAAAGAGCAAATTAAGAAAATTAAGATTGATGCCGTTTTGGACTCTTCTTATATTTCAAAGTTTTTAAATCAGCATAGGTTTTCACTATTTAAGCAAATTGGAAACACTGAAAAACCTGATATTTTGGCTGGCAAAATTTTAGAAGGCAGAGTCGCCATTTTTGTTGACGGCTCGCCTATCGCATTGACAGTGCCTTACCTATTGATTGAAGATTTCCAAAGTGCAAGCGACTATTATAACTCGTCGTATAGTGCAACAGTTTCACGATATATTAGGGTTATTTCGGTTGCACTTGCTCTTTTTTTGCCTGCACTTTTTGTGTCGGCTGAACTTTTCCACTTACAACTTATCCCCTTATCCTTTTTAATGACTATTGTAAATAGTATTAAAGGAATACCCTTATCCCCAAGTTATGAGATGTTTTTTACCTTGCTAATCTTTGAAATTCTTAACGAGGCGAGCGTAAGAATGCCAAAGTACGTTGGCATGGTCGTTTCTATCGTGGGTGGGTTAGTTTTGGGCGAAACTGCCGTCAATGCAGGCATTATTTCCGCACCGACGCTTATGATTGTTGCCCTTTCGGGAATTTGCCTTTACACTGTGCCAGAGTTAGAACAAACCTTTTCCATTTTAAGAATTGTTTTTCTTTTAATCGCTGGAACTTTGGGCATTTATGGGCTTATGATCGCGGTTGCACTGTTGGTGGTTTACCTAACTTCGTTTGAAAGTTATGGCTCGCCGTTATGTGCACCTTTTTCGCCACTTATTATCGAAGATAATAAAGATGGACTTTACAAGGGCTTTATTCAAGAGTTTGAGTTTAGGCCAAAGTCGCTTAACAACAAAAATAAACGCAGAATTAAAAAGGGAGAATTATGAAGCAGTTAAAGACCAGACAAGTTTGTTTTTTTCTTATAGCATTTTTGCCCATTACCAAATTTTTCAGTTTGCCAAGCATAATTGCAAGCCACGCTAACGAAGATTTGTGGATTTCTGCCTTACTTTGCCTTGTGCTTGATTTTATCACACTTATCCCTATCGTTATTGCGTGCAGAAATGCAAACAAAAACTTTTTTGAACTGTTAGAAGATTGTTTGGGCAGGGCTGGGGCAAAAATTGTTGCAGTTTTTTATTTAATTTTCTTTTTTGTTAAAACTATTTTGCCTATAAACGAACAAAAAGATTATATCGAGTTTACGCTTTACACTCTTAAGCCGACTGTCATTTACTTTTTGCCACTATTTTTGCTTGCTTTTTATATTTGTTTTAAGAAGTTGCGGGTTTTTGGCAGGCTTTCTGATATTTTTTGGATGGTGACCTTGAACGGTTTTATTGCTCTTATTGCACTTTCCATTCCAAACGCCGATTTTTCTGCCGTTTTGCCTATTGGGGCAAGGGGTTTTTCTAACGTTATTAAAGGCAGTTTTCGTGCTTTTAACTGGTTTAACGACTGCGTTTTTATAATGTTTTTTATTGGGAATTTTGACTACGATAAAAAGGCGGGGCTTAAGATATTTTTGTCTTTTGCATTAGGTGCGGTTATGGTGGTTGTTTTTATGATTACCTTTTATGCAATCTTCTCTTCCATTGCCTTTAGGCAAAGGTTTGCTTTAACCGAAATGTCAAAATATACGACCGTTATAAGCAATTTGGGTAGATTTGACTATATCGGTATTTTTATGATACTTTTTTCAAACGTCTTTGCACTGTGCCTACCTTTTTACTTTTCAAGCAAACTATTAAAATATATTTTTAATATCAACAGGCTTTGGGTTGCACCAACTATCACAGTGCTTTCTCAACTGTTTATAGTGCTGTTTTTATACGAGTTTTCGGTCACGTTTGAAAGGGTTATAACCAATTATTTTTCCTTTTACTTTATACTTTTAGGCAATATTTTGCCTATAATTTTATCCATAATTTTTATAAGGAGAACAAAGTATGCGATTAAAAAGGGCTAAAGCCATGATGATAAGCGTTTTGTTGCTGTTTACCTTTTTCTTTTCTAACGATTTCGGGCTTATTGACGTGGAAAAAACTTCCATTGTCACAGCCATTGCTATCGACTATGAAAACCAAAAATATTTGGTGACGGCACAAGTTGCCGTGCCAGAAGCAACCGACACCAACACCGAAAACCAAAAAGCACAGTTAAGCGGTAAAGGAAACACTGTTGGCGAGGCTATTAAAGACCTTGGCGACCTTTCGGGGTGGTTCCCTAAACTTGCCTTTTGCAACCTTATTATTTTGGGCAACGGCTTAAAAGACCAAAACGTTGTCAGAATTTTAGATTATTTTGCTAAAACACTTCGACTTCAAGACTCTGCACTTGTTGCTCTTGCCGATAAAAACGCAAAGGAAATTTTATCGCTTTCTACCCCACTTGATAACATTTCTTCGTTTGCCATACAGAAAATATTGTTTAAGGCGTCTGGCTTTGACAACGACGTTGCAAGAACGGATATTAAGACCTTTTGTGCCGGCTATTATTCGCCGAACTCATCGGGGTTTATGCCTATAATAAAGGTTATTAGTGCGGATAGCGGAAGCGGAAACGAGGGCGAAAAGGCAGACAACAGTTCTTCAAGTTCTTCTCAAAAAAATCAGACAAGTCAAGGGAGCAACTCTGACTCGAACAACCTTTTTGACGCAAGAACCACCGCTCTTTTTAAGGACGGGAAAATGGTTGGCGAATTATCGCCCGATTTGACCGTTGCTTTTAACGCCATTAACACTTCTATCGCTGGGACAAGCCTTGCAGTTAAAAACGTGCCTTATAACGACCAAGAGTGCAATTATTTATTGACTGTTCTTAACGATAAAAACTCTATCAAGGTTAAGGCAACCGAAAATGACGTTGAAGTTAATATTTCCTTATCGCTTTTTTGCAAGGTTTCTGACGTTGATGCAACTGATAGTGGCCAATCTTTATCGGCAAACCTACCCTTATCTAAACCTTTAATAGAAAAAACAAAAACAATGTTAGTTAATAATATTACTCAACTTATAAACACTTCTGTTCAAACGGGTTGCGATTTTTTGAAAATAAAAGAAAAACTGTATCGCTTTAATTACAGCAAATACAGTCTTTATAAGGATAATTTTTTATCTAAATTAAAGGTTAAAATTGACGCAGACGTGCGTGGGCAAAGATAATTATTCAAACATTTTATCGGCAATTTCTTTTGCATCAGCACCGCTGATATACTCGCCAACTTGTTCCAAAACTTTGTTTAACTCAACTTTGTTGAACTTTATTCCGTTTAATTGACTTGCCAATTCTTTAACGCTTTTCTTTTCAAAAAAGTCGCCAAAAATTTGTGCATCGGTGATTAAGCCGTTTTGGGTATTAAACCTTAACGTAAATATACCAAACTCAAACTTGGCGGTAAACTCGTTTTGACCGATTGGAGAACGGCCTATATTCCACTCGTATTTGGAATATTTTTCATTTACAAGCGTTTGGATTGCAGATAAATCGCTCTTTGTAAGTTCATAATTATCGCAATCTTTAAGAAATTGTGCTTTTAAGCCCGCTTTAAATTCTTCAATGCTCATTTTATCGTTTAGATGCTCTATAACGTTGGTTATTCTTGCCCTAACAGATTTTATGCCCTTGCTTTGCATTTTTATTTTTGAAGGGTTTAAGCATTTTGAAAGTTCTTCGGTGTCAGCATTAAACAAAATAGTGCCGTGATGCATTATTCTATCCTTAAACACCGTTTGGGCGTTGCCTGAAATCTTTTTGTCTTCTATAACAATATCGTTCCTACCGCTAAAACTTGCGTTTACGCCTAAACTTTTTAAGTATTCAATAACAGGGGCTGTGAACTTTTTATAATTGTCCTCATCAGCGTTATAAGGTGCAATAATGGTGTAGCATAGGTTGCCCTTATCGTGATAAACCGTTCCGCCACCCGTTAAACGGCGAACAACCTTAACCCCCGCACTTTCAGTGTAGGAAAGGTTGACTTCTTCTATTGCGTTTTGGTTTGTGCCAACTATAACAGCCCTGTCGTTTATCCATAAATATATATAGTAATCGTCAGTGTGTTTTAACAAATATTCTTCCGATGCTAAATTAAAATATGCATCGGTATTATCGTGGGTTATAAACTTAAACTTTTGCATTTTTTATCCTTTATTTTATAGTTAAAAAAAGGGGGTTTTAACCAACCCCCTTCCTTTTTTTTAATTGTTAAGATTATACACCTTTTTTAGCCTTGCGTAATGCTTCTGCATCAGAAGTATTAGTTGTGCTGATATGTCCTTTAAGTGGTAAAATCTTGTCGTTAATGCAATCCAAAATCCATTCTGCTTGTGGGAAGAATTCAGCATCGAATTCAAATGGAGGAGTAATCCAGTTTTTAGCACCGCAAACTACTGCTGGTGCGTCTAAATAATCGAAGCAAAGTTCAGAAATGTTCCTTGCGAAGTCGTTAAGGATACTACCTCTTGCACAAGCGTCAGAAGCAAGGATAATTCTGCCAGTCTTTTTAACTGATTCAACAACTTTTTCGTAGTTGAATGGAACGATTGACCTTGCGTCGATAACTTCTGCTTCAACGCCGTATTTTTCAGAAAGAATTTTAGCAGCATCCATTGCTCTATACAATGTTGCACCGATTGTAAGAATTGTGATATCGCTACCAACTCTCTTAATATCTGGTTCGCCAAGAGGAATTTCATAGTATCCTTCTGGAACGCCTTCCTTTCTA
>JAEIGA010002339.1_pt1 | contig 30277 bp, 23 predicted proteins | sample 9270691 | NCBI WGS metagenome assembly JAEIGA01 (sample SAMN17057246, study PRJNA624740) | gut metagenome | biome: biome; isolation source: fecal sample | host: Bos grunniens | place: China: Xizang | collected 2019
ATTGCGGTAAACTTAATTCCTGCCGCCGCCTCAACCTCACGCATAACCTCTAACGCTTCCTCGGGTGTAGTGGTTAACGGACGGTAAAAATTAGCTACAAAAACCATTTCGTAATCGTTCTCCTCTAAAATTGAGGGTCTATAACGGCCCAATGCATAAGCACCTCGGTCGTCACCGCCGATATCTAAAACAGCACACTTGCTTTTTTCCTGAACAATACGGTACATTTCCTGAGGAAGTGCCGGCAAATCAACATTGCTGTTGGCAAATTCAGGCGAAATCAGTTCAATACCATTGCTCTCTAAAACATCTATACTGTCCTTTGTTCTGAAATACGGATTAACAATATCCATATCGGCTATAATTACGTCTTTTCCCTGATTTTTCAACCAAACGGCGTAATTTACCGCAATATTTGTCTTTCCGCTGCCGTAATGTCCGGCAAAAAGTGTTACTCTTTTCATAATTTACAGTTTATTACGCTGAATTTTTCCGCTTGTAGTCTTCGGCAACTCATCACGGAAAACAACGATTCTCGGATATTTATACGGAGCGGTACGGTTCTTGACATAGCCTTGGATTTCCTTTTTAAGTTCCTCTGTACCGACAGTGCCCTTAGTAAGAACAATGCTGGCCTTAACAACCTGACCTCTTACCTCGTCAGGTGCAGCCGAAACACCGCATTCCAAAACATAAGGGAGCTCCATAATAACGTTTTCAATTTCAAAAGGTCCGATACGGTAGCCCGAGGACTTGATAACATCATCAACACGACCAACATACCAGAAGTAACCGTCCTCATCCTTCCAGGCAGTATCACCGGTATGGTAATAACCGTCATGCCAGCACTCATCGGTCTTTTCCTTATCGTTATAGTAGCCGCAGAAAAGTCCACAAGGCTTCTTTTCGGAAACATTAATACAAATTTCACCTGTTTCACCGACTTGAACCTCTTCACCGTCAGCATCAAGCAGCTTGATATCATAAAGCGGAACAGGCTTACCCATTGAACCAACCTTAGTTCTTGTACCTGCCAGATTACCCAAGGCGCAGGTTGTTTCGGTCTGACCGAAGCCCTCCATAATCTGTAAGCCGGTAGCTTTTTCAAATTGACGGAATACCTCAGGATTCAAGGCCTCACCTGCAGTGGTCATATGCTCAACCGAGGATAAATCGTACTTATTTATATCCTCTTTAATTAGCATTCTGAGCATCGTCGGCGGTGCACAGAAGGTGGTTATTTTATACTTTTGGAACATCGGCAGTAATTCGTGAGCGTCAAAACGGTCAAAGTCATAAACAAACAAGCCCGTTTCACAAAGCCACTGACCGTAAATTTTACCCCAAGCAGCCTTTGCCCAACCGGTATCCGAAATGGTAAAATGCAATCCCTCAGGATTGACACAGTGCCAATATTTTGCAGTAATAAAGTGACCTAGTGGATATTTATAGTTATGTACTGCTATTTTGGGATTGCCGGTTGTACCCGAGGTGAAATACATAAGCATTGTATCGTCACCCGACGGTGCATCCTCCGTACGGTCAAAACGGCCGGTATAAAGGCTATATTCTTCGTCAAAGCTTCGCCAACCCTCGCGGCAGCCGTTAACCATTATTTTATGCTTTAAATCAGGACAGTTCTCGGCGGCTAAATCAACCTCTTTGGATACATCGCCGTCGGCAGTACAAATGATTGCCTTAACGCCTGCGGACTTAATACGGTAGGTAATATCGTGTTCCTTTAGCTGATTGGTTGCAGGAATTGCAACAGCACCCAGCTTATGCAAGGCCATCATACTGAACCAGAACTGATAGTGACGCTTTAAAATAAGCATAACCTTATCACCGCGACCGATACCCAACGACTTAAAGTAGTTTGCGGTCTGCGATGAGGCACGCTTCATATCGGCAAAGGTAAAGCGGCGTTCATTAAACTCGCGGTCAATGTGAAGCATTGCAAGCTTTTCGGGCTTTTCACGTCCCAATCGGTCAATAACATCAAAAGCGAAGTTAAACTTATCCTCATTCTTAAAATCAATCTTAACACAAGTGCCCTTGTCGTTTTCGGTAGGAATACAGAAATCCTCCCAAACACGGTGCTCATCAGGTCTTGCTTCAACAACACGCTTAGGAGCCTTGGCAAACTCCTTAGCACCGCCATGAACCATTTTTTCAACCGGTTCACCTGCAGGGTCAAGCACTATAGCGTAGAAAATACACTCCCCTCCCTCAACGGCAATCATACCGTGAGGAACCGAGCTATCGTAATAAATACTGTCACCCTCGTGTAATATTTCAACGTGGTCACCGACCTGAACCTTTAAAGCACCCTTTACAATAATGTCACATTCCTGACCCTCGTGCGCCGTAAGCTCAATATCAGCATGCTGTGCCTCCTCGGAATACTGAGTTACAACATACAACGGCTCAGCAATACGGTTTTTAAAGGCAGCCGCCAGGTTATAATACTGAAGACCGTGTGCCTCCTCAATACGCTGACCCTCACCCTTTCGAGTTACTGTATAGCCTACAAGCCTCGGACTTGAGCCCTCAATAATATCGGTAACATCAACCTTTAAAGCAATGGCACAACGGTACAAAAAAGCAAAGTTTAAGTCCCTCTCGCCTTTTTCACAAGCAAGATACTCCTCCTCGCTGACACCGGTTTTAAGCGCCATTTCGGCAGTAGAAAGACCCATAATCTCCCTTAAATCCGAAATACGCTTAGCCATTTCCATAATTTTAAATTCAAGACCTGTGGTTTTCATTTTTTAAACTACCTCTCTTTCAAGGCGGTAAAAAAACCCGCCTCAAAGTTATAATCCTTTGAGACGAGCTATAAAACACTTTATATCCCGCGGTACCACTCAAATTGCACAAAGGTTTAACCTTGTACCACTCAGGCTCAAATAAGCCCTACGCATTTACGCAGCAGTCACGGAAGGGTTCTACTAAGCAAAATGCCTTTCTTCCCTTCGGCTCAAAAGTTACAGATTACGAATTCACGCTATCGGCTTACACCAACCGCCGACTCTCTGAAAGCGACCTAAAAACGAACCCTCTTCGTCAAAGCCTTTAATATTGGAATTATACCAAACCAAGCATAATTTGTCAATACTTTTACACCATTTTTTAAAGATTGTAATTTATTGACAAATTATAGCTTATTACGAATTATTTTGCCGCTGATTGTCTTAGGCAATTCATCGCAAAAAACGACAACCCTTGGGTATTTATAAGGAGCTGTATGCTCCTTTACATACTGCTGGATTTCCTTTTTGAGCTCCTCAGAAGGCTCGGTGCCCTTCGTCAGCACAATGCTTGCCTTAACTACCTGACCTCTTACCTCATCTGGTGCCGCTGAAACGCCGCATTCCAAAACATACGGCAGCTCCATAATGACACTTTCGATTTCAAAAGGTCCGATACGGTATCCGGATGACTTGATAACATCATCAATACGGCTGACATACCAGAAATAGCCGTCCTCATCTCGCCAAGCAGTGTCACCGGTGTGATAAAGTCCGTCATGCATGGCCTCGTCGGTAAGTTCTTGATTGCGATAGTATTCCTTGAACAGTCCGCAAGGCATACCGTCCTCAACATGAATAACGATTTCACCCGTTTCACCGTCAGGCAGTGAATTACCGTCCGGGTCAACAACATCTACCTTAAACTGCGGCGAAGCAAGACCCATTGAGCCTAATTTAGGCGTTGTACCCGCCAAATTAGCAATGGTGAGCGTGGTTTCGGTTTGACCAAAGCCCTCCATAATAGTAAGTCCGGTTGCCTTTTCAAACTGACGCGAAACCTCAGGATTCAAGGCCTCACCGGCAGTAGTCATATGATGAATCGAGGATAAATCGTACTTAGATAAGTCCTCTTTAATAAGCATTCTGAGCATTGTCGGAGGTGCACAGAAGGTAGTGATATTATACTGCTTGAACATAGGCAATATATCTGTAGCTGAGAAACGGTCAAAGTCATAAACAAAAACTGCGCCCTCGCAAAGCCACTGACCGTACAGCTTACCCCAAAGTGACTTACCCCAGCCGGTATCCGAAATGGTCAAGTGCAGACCGTCACGCTCACAGCAGTGCCAATACTTTGCAGTAACATAATGACCTAATGCATAAGTGTGCTTATGTGCCGCCATTTTGGGATTTCCGGTTGTACCCGAGGTAAAGAACATCAATGCTGTCTCGTCACCGCAGGAACTATCCTCAGTACGGTTAAATTTACCCGAGAAGAGATTATATTCAGCATCAAAATCACGCCAGCCGTCTCTTTTACCGCCTACCATAACCTTGGTTGTCAAGGTAGGGCTATTTTTAGCGGCAATATCAACCATATCCGGCACACCGTCATCAACAGTACAGATAATAGCCGAAACACCTGCGGCATTAAAGCGGTACTCAAAATCGTGGTCCTTCAATTGATTGGTTGCAGGAATTGCAATTGCACCTAACTTATGGAGTGCAACCATACAGAACCAGAACTGATAATGACGCTTTAAAACAAGCATTACCCGGTCGCCTTTTTTGATGCCTAACGAGGTAAAATAGTTAGCCACCTGAGCCGAGGCACGCTTGATATCCTTAAAGGTAAAGCGGCGTTCAACCTTGTTTTTATCAACGTGAAGCATAGCAAGCTTTTCAGGGTACTGCTCGGCAATACCGTCCACAATATCAAAACCGAAGTTAAAGCTTTCGTGATTGGGGAACGAAATCGACTTCAATGCACCGATTTCATCCTCCTCGGTCTTTATGAATTTTTCGCAAACCAAACGCTCGGTAGAACGAGCCTTAACAATACTGCGTCGAACGGTTTCTTCCTTTATATCCTCACCTGTCAAAACAACTGCACAGAAAACACAGTCCTTACCGTCAACAGCAATCATACCGTGAGGGGTTGAAGAATTATAGTAAATACTGTCACCCTCGTGCAAAATTTCAACGTGCTCACCGATTTGCACCTTTAATGAGCCTTCAAGCACCAAGTCAAATTCCTGACCGCTATGCTTAGTCAAATGAATAGGCTTGTTTTGAAGCTCAGGGTTATATTCATAGCGAACCATATACGGTTCAGACTGCTTATCCTTAAATTTAGGAGCCAAATTGCGTATTTCAATGCCATCCTCTTTAGCGGTTTCCTGACCTTGACCCTTTCTGGTTACGGTATAGGACGAAAGCTTTGCAGTTTTACCCTCTAAAAGCTCGGTCATTTCAACATCAAAAGCAATAGCACATTTGTGAATAAATGTAAACGGCAGGTCAGCCTCAGCCTGCTCGTATTCCATATACTTTGCCTCAGAAATCTCGGTTTTTTGTGCCATTTCGGCGACAGTCCAGCCCATAATTTCACGCAATTCACGAATTCGGTTCGCGACCTCACTTAATTGATGTATTGCCGTGTTTGCACTCATTTTGGTTTCTCCTTTCAAAAACTAATAACAATAAATAAAACCCGTCTCAAAGATTAACTTTGAGACGAGTCCGAATTTAAAAAATCAGCACCCGCGGTACCACTCAAATTGCACTGTAAATTAAGTGCCACTCTTCGAGCTCAAAAAAGCTCTATGCACTAACGTAGCATTCACGGAAAACGCCTACTAAAAAAGCTCGTTCGGGTTTTCAGCTCAGAAGTGATAGGATTAAAACCGTTACTTATCGGGATTTCACCCTCCCCGATTCTCTTTGAAGCACCTAGAATATCCGTCTTCGTCATAGCCTTTTATTCTTTTTTGACATTATACGCTCGAATTTTAATTTTGTCAAGGGTTTTCGTGAAATTAAACTAATTTTTTGAATAACCTTACTACTTCCCTACATCATATTTCAAGGTCTAAGCCAAACAGTTTAACTGCATTCTTATAAAAAATCAATTCCCTTTCGTCTTCTGTTAGGTCAAGGGACAAAAAATAGTCAATCTCGCCTTTAAGCTCCCACGTAGGATAATCGGTTGCAAAAAGCACCCTTTCCGCCGTGTATTTCCGTATCATTTTTAAAACCTCATCAGGCTTTAAGCAATAAAACGATGACGAGCAATCAACATAAAAATTATCGTAGCCCGAAAGCTCCTCTACCGCTCTTTCCCACACCGACCAGCCGCCAAAATGAGCACCTATCACCTTTAAATCGGTATAGGTTTCCAAAATAGGCTTAACTCGGTTAGGGTTTGAAAAATCATAACGGAAGTCACCCGTATGAAGCAACACCGGAAGACCTTTTTTCTCACACAGCTCATAAATCTTAAGGCAACGGTAATCATCAACCTTAAAGCCTTGAATGTCAGGGTGCAGCTTGACACCCTTAAGCCCCAACTCTAACAGTCTGTCAAGGTCACCCTTTACATCGGTACTATCGGGATGCAGAGTGCCGAGCCCCGTAAAAAAGCCGTTTGATTTTTTAACCTCATCGGCTATAAACTCATTTATCGACCTTACCTGTTGAACCGTTGTTGCAACCGAAAAAACTATTGAATGGGTTATTCCTGCCGCTTTGGACTTTTTAACCATATCCTCGACGGTGCCCAAGTTCGGTAAAACCATATCATAAAATTTACCGATACCTGCTACCGCCTTAGCGGCAATTTTTTCAGGGTAAATATGACAGTGACTGTCAATTATGGGATACATTTCAGAATCTCCTTTATTTGTCCAAGCCTAAAGCCTCAATAGACTGCTCACGCATTTTATACTTTAATATCTTACCCGCAGCATTCATTGGAAATTCCTTTGTGAAAACAAAATATTTCGGAACCTTATGGCGAGCCATAAAGCTATTACCGTATTCACGCATTTCCTCCTCGCTCGACTCAACCCCTGAATTGAGGATAATCCAAGCGCAGGCCTCTTCACCGTAGCGTTTATCGGGAACACCGACAACCTGAACATCCTTAACCTTATCGTGACCGAGGTAAAACTCCTCAATTTCTCTTGGATAAAGATTTTCACCGCCGCGGATAATCATATCCTTAAGTCGGCCAGTGACCTTATAGTAGCCGTCCTCGGTTCTGCAACAAATGTCACCCGAATGCAGCCAGCCGTCTTTGTCAATAGCCTGAGCCGTTGCATGCGGCATTTTATAATAACCCTTCATAATATTATAGCCGCGAGCAACAAACTCACCGTTTTCACCGTCAGGCAAATCCTCACCTGTTTCGGGGTCTATAATCTTACACTCGACACCCGGGAAGGCCGAGCCTACAGTCTCGACGCGGTGGTCGATATCCTCATTAACATCACCCATTGTACAACCGGGGGAAGCCTCGGTCTGGCCGTAAACGCTGATGATTTCTTTCATATTCATCTCATCAGCGGCACGTCGCATCAAATCAGGCGGACAGTTTGCACCTGCCATAATACCGGTACGGATATGCGAAAAATCAGTCTTATAAAAATCCTGATGTGCAAACATTGCGATAAACATTGTCGGAACACCATTAAAGCAGGTGATTTTCTCGTTATTTATGCAAGCCAATGACGATTTTGGCGAAAAATACGGCATAGGACAGATTGTTGCACCGTGAGTCATACTCGAGGTCATAGAAAGCACCATACCGAAGCAATGGAACATAGGCACCTGAATCATCATACGGTCGGCGGTTGACAAATCCATTCTGTCACCGATAATTTTACCGTTATTTACGATATTACGGTGTGTGAGCATTACACCCTTCGGGAAGCCGGTTGTACCCGAGGTATACTGCATATTGCAGACATCATCAGGTTTAACCTCCGAAGCACGTCGCAAAACCTCGTCGTGCGGAACCAGAGTATAACGGTCATAAAATTGCTCCCAAGTAAGACAACCGTCCATTTCAAAACCTACTGTAATAACGTTTTTAAGGAACGGCAGCTTTTTAGCATGCAACGGCTGACCTGGAGTTAAATCCTTTAATTCGGGACACAGCTCCTCAATAATCTCCTTATAGTCCGAATCCTTGCAGGAGTCAATCATAACCAAGGTATGAGTATCCGACTGACGCAACAAGTACTCTGCTTCGTGCAGCTTATATGCAGTATTAACCGTTACCAAAACAGCACCGATTTTAACGGTTGCCCAAAAGGTCAAAAACCACTGCGGTACATTGGTAGCCCAAACGGCAACATGGTAACCCGGCTTTACGCCTAAGGAAATCAAGGCTGCGGCAACACGATCAACATCACGCCTGAACTCGGTATATGTCCTTGTATAATCAAGAGTTGTATATTTGAAAGCATATTGATCGGGGAAATTTTCCACCATAGTATCCAAAACCTCGGAAAAGGTTTTGTCAACCGTTTCAAAACGCCTGAAAGGGAACACACCGGTTTTTGAGCGATTATAGTAAAGTGTTCTGTCGTTCTGCTTTTCGGCAGAGGCAACACTCATATAATTGACAAAATGAGTAAAAACAATATCGGTATCACTGATTTCATCATTAGACTCAACCGCAATAAATCCCTCAAAATTAAGTGAGCGTAAGGCGAAAATAAACTCACCCACCGGCAGTTCACCGTCGCCTATCAAAACACGCTTGCCGTCACGCATATCACCGATACGAACGTTACAGATATATGCACCTAGGTTTTGAATGGTCTTTTCAGCATCCTCATTTGCATTAAAATAGGTTTCCCGTATATTCCAAGAGGCACCGACAAAGCCAACAGTAAACAAATTGATAATATCAAGGATATTCTTGGTATTAGCATATTTCCCTGCGGTTTCAAACAAAAGTGTTACCCCAAACTGCTCGGTCAAGGGCATAACGGGCTCTAAAACCGCCTTGATTTCGTCCAAGGACGCCTCATCATCAAGTGTCACAATGACATTCTGCACCGACAAAAAGGAAGCCTCTTCAATATAATGCTTGATTTCCTCGGTTGCATTAATATCCTTACCGACAACATTAGGATACACCAAAGCCGATACCGACAAATGACGGTTAATCAGCTTACGCTTGGCACCTGCGGCATTAACGGGATTAAAAGGACCGTCACAGTCGGTTGCAACACTCGACTCTATATCATAAATTTCAAAGCCTTGAAAACCGTAGTCACAAGCAGTATTGCAAACCGCGGCATATTTAAAAGCATTTATATCCTTAGTAGAAAATGAAAGCTTCATTTCTCTTTCTCCTTATTTTGCACCGTACACAATTTTATTAAGTGCATTTACATAAGCACGAATGCTCGCACCGATAATATCGGTCGAAACACCGATACCCGAATAGAGCTTATCACCGTCGCGAAGCTTAACCAAAGCTGAGCCCATAGCCTCGTGTCCCTCGGTCACCGACTGAATTTGGAAATCGTCAAGCTCATAATGATGGCCGATAACCTGCTCAATAGCCAAAAATGCTGCATTAATCGGACCGTCACCGATACTTGTACCGGTCAAATGCTCACCGTCACGCGATAGCTGAATATTTGCAGTTGCGGTGATAATATTACCGCTATTTATAACGTAGCTTTCAACGTGATAGGTTGAAGGTACCTGCATTGCGGCCGAGGCTACAATCGCATCAATTTCCTTAACACCGATTTTTTTCTTCTTATTGGCAACACGCAAAAACTCCTCATAAACCTTACCGCTGTCGGCATGAGAAAGCTCATAGCCCAAGGAACGCACCGCCTCACTAACCTGAGCCAAGGTGCTGTTACTGTTTAAGCTTATATTCTGCTCCCCCGACTCTGAAGCAACGGTCACAGGCTTGAAAACATCCGAGGCACTGTTAAGCATTTCCTCTAAATTACGGTGAATGACTGTAGCATCAAGACTGCTTTCAATATTTAAATCAATACCCTTTTTACGGATAATATCAGATAAAACACCTGCCTGCAGCCAATTATCAGAGCTACAGGTTTCAACGCCGTCAGCACCGGCATTAATTGCGGCAACGGCATTGGCGGCAGCCATATTAAGCTCATCCGACGGCATAACGAAAACGGAAATCGATGATGCCGACTTTACATCGGCTACCATTTGGGCCATTTCTTCCGGCATCATAATTCCGGCATCATCACAAAGTGTAACGGCAGTAGCACCGCTATTGAATGCGGCTGCAGTAATCTCCTTCAAAAACTCGCGGTCGGCACGGGATGCATCAGCGGCAACAAGCTCAACCTTTTCACACAAGGTCTTTGCCTTAGCACACATATCGGCAACGATTTCAAGCATTTTCGGTGCCTTCACGTGATGCATATACTCCATTTGAACAGTAGATACCGGCACAGTAACTCTAAGGCAAGGGTCGTTAGCCTCCTTAATACTGTCATAAGCCTCATTTAAGCTTTCCTCGGTAAGACCTACTGAAATTTTAACAGTGCAGTTTTTAACCAAGCCGGCAATAGTACGGTTGATAACTGCATCCTCTTTGGTATTTTTCAATGCCGAAAGCTCGATAGCGTCAACACCGACGGAATCCAAACATTTTGCAATATTGGTCTTATCACGGAAGGATAGCTTTCGGTCACCCACCGAAGCATTTTTGAGTGTAAAATCGGTTACAAGGATTTTCTTCATTATCTTTTCTCCTTTAATACTCTGCAAGTCTTAATTATCAGTTATATACTTATAACAAAAAACCGCAGAGATGCTAATCTCTGCGGGATGATTAATAAAAATTAACCACGGTACCACCCGTATTGCCGTGAAAACACGACCACTCATCAGGTTCAAATAAACCCTTAGCCAATAACGGTGCCGACCGTGACCGCTTACTAAAATTCAGCAATCAAGCTCAGATATGAGACTGCTTTGAATTTAACCTGTTGTCTTTCACCAACCGACAACTCTCTGTAAAGCTTATGATTCAAGCATAATATCTTCAACGCTTTTTAGTGATTATATCACCGCACGCCCGATTTGTCAAGAATTTTTTAAGAAAAATCAGAACTCAGAAATTCATAAAATAAAAATATTTACTAAAAACATCTTGACATTTGAGAGTAAAATCTATATAATAATACGGCACGGTTGAATTTGTGCCGATGCTAATATTTCGAGGTGTGGCTCAGTTTGGTAGAGCGCTGCGTTCGGGACGCAGAGGCCGTGGGTTCAAGTCCCGTCACCTCGACCAGAAAACGACAGATTCCGACAGGAATCTGTCGTTTTCAACTAAGTGCGCCTTTCGGCGCGTGAAGTTTGCTTCGCAAGTGAAGTTGTCCTACGGACAGTGAAGTTTCTGCACAAGTGAGTGGCGCACTTAACTTCACTTTGTGCGACAGCACAAAACTTCATTAGACCTTAGGCATAACTTCACATCGGCGTTAGCCGATACTTCACTAAAAACTGCAAGAGTTCCAATTCATACGCAAAACTGTCGAAAATATTTTTTCGTGGCCTATAGACAAAAATTCCAAGGACTTTAAGTTCTTGGAATTTTTACTTATTATCTACTCACCTTTCACTTTCATCAAACCGAAAGTCTTGGATGACCTAAGGTGCTGGGTGACTGTTCTCGAAAGGCAGTAAAGTCATTCATAAGAGATGCCCTTACTACCGCACCGTTTCCAAAGCGTTCACGAACCAAGTCTACACTGCGTTCTAAAGTATCCTGCTTTATCAGCTTCATATTATCCTCAAAAAACGATAGCTGCAGCCTTGGACTGTAGTCCCTCAAATTTATAGCCCTGATACCGACCGACCTCAACGGATACTCAAACCCGTAGTTAGCTTTCAGCAGCCTTATGCCCTCGTCAGCCAAGGCTTTTGCCGATTGCAAAGGTGAGGTGAGTCCCGTCATAAACTCCTTAACGGCAAGCCGACTATCCCTTATATGCACCGCTATTGAGTGTGCCTGCATTTCCTCACGGCGAAGCTCACGCCCAACCTCCTCCGAAAGTCTTAAAAATACGCGGTAAACCTCAGAAAAGGTTGTTAAATCCTTAGGGCAGGTCACCGACCGTCCGATGCTTTGCGGTTTGTATTTAAAATCACTCTTTAACACCGAGGAATTTTCCTCACCGTTGGCAAACCTATGCAAAAGCACACCGTTTTTACCTAATTTCAGCCGTAATGCCTCAGGGTCAATCTTAGCCAGGTCACCGATTGTAAACACCGCCAGGGAATGAAGCTTTCGTTCGGTTGCAGGACCGACACCGAGCAGGCGGTTCACCTCTAGCGGCCACAAAATCTCACGAAAATTTTCATAAGGAATAATGTTAGTTTTATCGGGTTTTCTTAAATCTGAACCAAGCTTTGCGAAGATTTTATTAAAGCTGACACCGACCGAAGCCGTCAAACCCTGCTCGGCGTTAATCTCACGACGAATACGGTCGGCAATCTCCTCGCCGGTGCCAAACAACCGACGGCTGCCGGTCACATCAAGCCAGCACTCATCAATTCCAAACGGTTCAATCAGGTCGGTATAGCGCTCATAAATCCTTCTTACCTCTTGCGAAAAATAAGTGTACCGCTTAAAATCGGGCGGAACCACAACCAACGACGGACACTTCTGCTGAGCCTGCCAAATTGCCTCGCCTGTCGAAACACCGTACTGCTTTGCAATCTCATTTTTAGCTAAAATTATGCCGTGACGCTCTTCCTTACTCCCTCCGACTGCCACCGCCTTGCCCCGTAATTCGGGATTGTCACGGCAGGCCACCGAGGCATAAAAATTATTAAGGTCACAGTGCAAAATCTGCCGTACCAAACATTTTCACCTCTTATGCTATAATTCTCGAACGTCTGTTCTTCGATTATAGCACACATTTTCTCAAAAGTAAAGAACAAATGTTTGGCAAATACTGTTTTTTAACAAATTCAATTGATTGTCACCAGCTTCTTACCCCGTCAATATGAATAAACCGTGCAGACGAATAATTATATTCACGAAGCGGCTTGTTAAGCGCATCACGTGAGTGCGCCGCCACTGTTATCTCAGGGTAAACCGACACAATCACGACAGTGTGGTAAAAATCACCCACGCCGTCAGCCAACTGCACAATATCCCCGGGGAGTGCCTCGCTTTGCGGCACCGTAAAGCCGTAAGGTCCCACCGAACGGTTATTCACCAAAAAATCATATAAAAACTCGACGCCCGTCCAAGACGGTGTACGGTCATTGACATTGATATAAAACCAACCGATTTCGGGTGTATAGTTCATAACACCTGCACCGGCAAAAATACACTGGGACGCAAAGTTAGTACAATCTCCGCCGATATCGGCAAAATCAAAATACCTGGGGTTGCGTGAATATGCCCATAGCCTAGCATAATTTACCGCCCATTGACGGTTATAAAAAACCTCTCTCATACTATCACCAATACATACTATGCACCGAGATTAATAGCAGGTACGCACCTCTTGAAACAGCTAACCCAAAGCTATTGCTGATAGGGTCTTGGAATATCGGGATTCTTGGAGGATAAAAGGTAAACACAAAAAATAACCCTGCAATTATAAAAAGCGTTACAACCGCAAGCTTTTCAAATCTAAAACCTTGTTTTTTACCTTTAAGCATAACCGTTTCACTCAAGAATGCTACCGCTACTGCAATAAAGAAAATCGCAATATTAACCCAATCGGGAGTTTTTCCAAATACACCGTTCAAGGTGTAAAAGTATGTCGGTATCAGCAAAAGACCTATCAAGACACCCTTTAGCTTAACGGTCCAAAAATTTTCATAATTCTTTCCGATAATAAAATATTCTGCGGTTGCGAATAAAAACATCGGGAAAAACAACAGCTTCATATGTTCCCATGTAGACTCGTTAACCGCAGAAAAAAGTGCTACAATAGAGCTATCAGTCCAACCGTACAGAAAATGCAAAACCGTTCCAAGCAACGATACCGCGATAAAACCTATCCCTTGCCAAAAATTAATACTTCGTTTCATACCCCACCGCCTAAAAGCTTTTTATTATTATATTTTCGGCAGGTAAGGTTTATTCTAGTGAAGAAGTAATAGGGTTTTATAGTGAAGGGAGAAGAGTGAAAAGAGAATAGTTAAAAGAACAAAACGAAACGACAATCTTCTTGTTGAAAATTGTCGTTTCGTTTTGGCCCGCTCGAAGGGATTCGAACCCCCGTCCTTCAGAATCGGAATCTGCTGCGATATCCAGCTTCGCTACGAGCGGAAATATTACTTTTTCTTTTACTCAGCTTGGTTATTACAACCTGTACTCTCTGACAGCAGGTGACCGTTATTATCCCCCTGCTGTCAAAGAATCTCTATAGCCAAAGCTTTCAAGGCTTGACCGACGATTCGGTCTGTGACGGAACAATCAGTTCTCCCTTAAACTCAAAATAAGGGTCGGCAATAATAGCTCTGATCAGCTTTTCGGCATTCCTCACATGTTCTGCAACATCACCCTTATTAGCAGTCGAGTTTTCACCGATATGCCGCCTTAAAAGGTAATAGTCAAAATTATTTGTATATCCATCAGAAACGATGTTAAACGCCTCATCAAACACGGTACCGTTGAGTTTAAAAGCCACGCCGTCAAGGTCAGGCAGCTGCATACCATCATACAAAAAGTCCTTACCGAAGTTAGTATTCAAATCATTATACGCCTCGGTATCAACGATATAACAAATTGCCTCTTCGTTTTGGAACTGTCCCAGAAGCCTATTGGTACTGTCCGAGCCTTCCTGTGTCAGCTTACTTGGAATTGAACAGTTGACAACCAGCACATTAACCTCACCGTCACCGTTATAATCCTCACAGTATTCCTTTAAAATACTCGAAAGATTTTGGGACATTGTATTATCAACAAAGGTCTTAGTATACAGTACCACCGTCATATCGTAATCAACTTTACCGACACACGAGCTGATACCGATTCCAATAATAATTGCTAACAGTAAGCATCCGATAATGGTAAATTTACTGTAATACCAAAAGTTCTGCCATTTGCTTTTTCGGGACTGAACAAACACCACCTCGTTATAGGTAGGCTCATATTCCTCGGGGTTCTCTTTGAACGCCTCTTTTTGCCGCTTTAACTCTATAAGTTCCCTCTGTCTTGCTCTTTGCTCCTCAACCAAGTCGCGTTTTTTATTGTATGCCATATAACCGCTCCCTTCAGTTGATTTTACACTATTTTACCACAACCCTTAAAACTTATCAAGTATATAATTTCAGCAGGTAGCTTAATTTTCTCTACCTGCTGAAATTTCACTTATTCTTTTTCATTGGCCAAAGCATTTAAATCCGAATCAGATTTTGGAATAAGGGTTTTATTACTTTGGCTATAGCAAGCGTTACAGCTTCCGCAGCTTCCACCGCATGAGCAGCTATGCTTTCCTGCCTTTTTATTACGGTAGGATTTTACAGCTATTGCCGCAACAGCACCGACAACCGCCAAACCAACCAAAATTGTAGATAAATTCATTACTGTTTCTCCGATTTCTTTTCGTTTGGGTTAGATTTCGCAAGTAAATATAACATAACACACGCTACCGTCAATGCCAGCGCAGTACCGATACCAAAGGTGCCGTTAGCTATAAAGCTGCCAATTTGATAAACCATAAATGATACAACATAGGCAAAGACGCACATATAGGTTATTGCACCTGCCGTCCACTTAAAGCTATTCATTTCACGTCTGATTGCGCCCATTGCGGCAAAGCAAGGTGCACACAAAAGATTAAACACCATAAAGCTGAAGCCGGCTAACTGACTGCCGCCAAAAAGCTCAAGTCCCAAAGCCGCCTGACCGGCGCCGGTTTCGGCCATGGTGCCGAATGCACCGACTACCTCCTCTTTAGCAAGCAGACCCAAAACCGTTGCAACAGCCGTCTGCCAATTACCAAAGCCCAAGGGCTTAAATATCCAAGCTATCGCATTACCCAAAAGCTCTAAAATGGATTTTCCGCCGTTTTCTTCCGTAATATAATGGAAGCCACCTGAAAATGACAGGTTTTGAAGTATCCAAAGTATTACGCCCGCCACTAAAACAACCGAGCCTGCACGCTTAATAAATCCCCAACCGCGTTCCCAGGTTGAGCGTAAAACATTACCGGGCACCGGCAAATGATATGACGGCAGTTCCATTACAAACGGTGCCGGAGCACCGCCAAACGGCTTGGTTTTCTTTAAAATAAGACCCGACACAACCACTGCAGCAATACCGATCAGATATGCACTTGTGGCAATCCAGGCACTGCCGCCGAAAAGTGCACCTGCTATAAAGCCAACCAACGGCATTTTAGCTCCGCAAGGGATAAAGCCGGTTGTTATAACGGTCATTCGGCGGTCACGCTCAAGCTCAATCGTACGTGAGGCCATAATTCCCGGAACACCGCAGCCGGTAGCTACAAGCAACGGAATAAAGCTTTTACCCGACAGTCCGAACTTGCGGAACAATTTATCCATAATAAATGCAACTCGCGACATATATCCGCAATCCTCAAGTAAGGATAGAAGTAAAAACAGTATCATCATCTGCGGAACAAAGCTCAGAACCGCACCGACACCGCCGACAATACCATCGATAATCAGACTTATCAGCCAAGGTGCGCAGTTAATTGAAGTAAGTCCTGATTCAACCGCAGGCGAAATCCATTGTCCGAAAACAGTATCACTCATAAACCCTACTGTCCAGTCACCGACCGTACCGATAGACAATGCGTAAACAACAAACATAATAATAGCAAAAATCGGCAATGCCAACACTCTATTAGTGACAATTCGGTCAATTTTGTCCGAATTTGTCATTCGGTTTAAGGATTTTCGCTTATAGCAGGTTTTAGTAATCTCACTTATGTAATTATAACGCTCGTTGGTAATAATGCTCTCGGCATCGTCATCATAAAGCTGTTCAACGGCGGTAATATCCTTTTCAATGTGAACAATTTTATCACCGCTGAGCTTCAGCTTTTCACGCACGCGATCGTCACGTTCAAAAAGCTTAATAGCATACCAACGTTGTTCCTCGTCAGATAATGAATGAACACAAGCCTCCTCGATATGGGCAATTGCGTGCTCAACATCACCCGAGAATATATGCCTGGGCTCATAGCTGCCGCTACGTGCCGCCTCAATTGCCACCTTAGCCGCCTCGTCAATTCCGTCACCCTTTAATGCCGAAATTTCAACAACCCTGCAACCGAGCCTGCGACCCAAGGCGTTAATATCAATTGTATCACCTCGGCGGCGTACAACGTCCATCATATTAATGGCAATAACCACCGGAATACCGATTTCCATAAGTTGAGTTGTAAGATAGAGGTTACGTTCAAGGTTGGTGCCGTCAACAATGTTAAGGATAGCATTCGGACGCTCATTAATAAGATAATTACGAGCAACAATCTCATCCATTGTGTAAGGTGAAAGCGAATAAATACCGGGCAAATCGGTAATAATTATTCCCTTTTCCTTTTTATAGTTACCTTCCTTTTTTTCGACCGTAACACCCGGCCAGTTACCGACGTATTGATTAGAGCCGGTCAGAGCGTTAAACAAAGTAGTTTTACCGCAGTTAGGATTACCGGCAAGTGCAATTTTTATGTCCATATTCTACCTCAAATCTATAATTCAATAGCAATATATTACAATTATAATATATTCCTGACTATTCAACCTCAATCATTTCAGCATCAGCCTTACGAAGCGATAATTCATACCCGCGAAGCATAATTTCAATTGGGTCACCTAGCGGAGCACAACGTCTGACATAAATTTCAACACCCTTTGTGACACCCATATCCATAATTCGGCGGCGTACGGCACCTTCACCGTGCAGCTTAACAACCTTAGCCGTTTTACCAATTTTAACATCCTTCAGCGTTTTCATTATAACACCTCTAAAATATCAGCAGCTCTCAGTTAGCGTATGCTAACTGTACTGTAAAATAATCAGTTAGCCTCAGCTAACTTCTCGGATAGTATACACCATTTACCTTAGTTTGTCAAGTCGAATTTCTAAAATTTGACAAATATTTTATATATATATAAACCGCACAAAGTTAATTAACTCAGTGCGGTAAAATAAATAATTTTTTATTTCGCATTCTGCTCAACAGCAACTGCTTAAAGCTTCGGTCATACCAACCATCAGGTTGTTACCTGCACCATTATATTTTTAATTATATTGATTTTTTCTTACAATGGTGATATACTAAACTTACCACATAACATTTTTAATATTTGACAATACTCAAAGTGTGTATTTTTATCTTTCGGTAAAAATGCAGGCTCTATTTTCGCATACTTTGGTATTGTCAGAAAATGTTGTGTGGTAGCAATCAGGAGTCGCATTTTTCGGTGTGTGTGACTTTAGGTTGCACACACTTTTTTGTTTTAGGGGGTGAGGAAATGGATTATATTGTATGGTTAAACAAAGCGGTTATGAAAATAGGCGCTTTGAGAAAAGACACAACATTCACACTGAAAGATTTATTTTCAGGTATCGAGTGGGACGAATTAAACCGCGGTCAAAAACTTCATTTAGGTAGAATATTTAAAGCAGAAGTTGTCAACAAATCAATACCTAACATTGTTGTTATAGATACACCGAAAAGCACTTCCACTACATACAAGAAAATTAAGTAATCTAGGGAAAGGATAGCTTATATATGAAAAAGTTTTTAACTGCATTATTAATAACTGTGCTTATGTTCACCGTTTGTGCTTGTGAAAGTGGCTCAAACTCAACTTTGTCGTCTGAGACTTCATCGTTAAGTGAATCATCAAATGAAGATTCTGTAGCATCAAATAGTAGTTCATCAAACGACGCTGAAGAAACTAAAATTAAAGTTCCAAACGTCTTTGGTATGACACTAAGTGATGCAACAAAAGCGTTGGAACAAGCGGGTTTCGTTGTTCAAAGTCACGAATTAATCAGTAGAGATCAACATGATATTGTTATAAACCAAAGCTTATCAAGTGATACTCTACATAAAGAAGGCACTACCATAGAAATAATATATTGTTCATATCCATATGAGCTTAACGATGATGGAACTGTTACATTAACATTTTATAGTGCTGCGCAAGTACAAGGTGGAGTGTACACTATTCCTGATGAATTCTGTGGAAAAAAAGTATCTTCTGTTGATTATAGGTTATGCCAAAAGTTAATGGTGTATGCGTCTAATAGCGAATTTACTAAAATATATTATCCTAAAGGAGTTGTTGAGAAATACAGCGGGCTTGAATTAGACGAATACCTCGGCGGTATCCCATATTAATTATGTGATTATCTGTTATAAAGAACAAGGGAGCGGTTTTATCCGTTCCCTTTTCAATTGCATTAAATTGGAATTTATGTTAGAATATGATTGGTGATGAAAATGGAATTACCCAAACGCAAACCAACAAGATTGAAAACTTTTGATTACAGTACCGACGGATATTATTTTATTACAATATGCACTAAAAACAAAGAAAGAATTTTATGTGACATTGTAGGGGAGGGTCTCTGTGCCCTCCCGAAAACAAAATTAACACCAATCGGTGAAATCGTAGACAGCGCAATATGTTATATCAACAATAATTACGACAATGTTTTGGTTGACAAATATGTAATTATGCCCAACCACATACATTTAATTGTTGCAATTAAAACGGGAGGGGATGGAACCCCTCCCCTACAATTGTATGATATAATCGGTCGATTAAAATCGTTTACCACAAATCAATATAAAGACAAACTTTGGCAACGCTCATTTCACGACCATATAATTAGGTGTGAAAAGGATTATAAAGAAATTTGGGGATATATTTCGAAAAGTTATTTTGTACAAATCACGCACTTGCTAACATTATAATACTAATAAAATACAAAATGGCACTAATAACTCCTAATACCATTCCAGACGTGCTTACTCCGGTGCGATATCCTTTATTCTTTGCCGAAACACTAAATACAATTGATAAAATTGAAAGAACAGAAAAAATAGCTACACTCGGCAGCATGCTATTTGCGAGAAGTGCAGAATACGAGTCAACAATATTAATGGTTTCTATGAATAAAATAACCGCATAAACTATGCCTATTATACCTAAAACCATAGAAGAAACACCAAATCCACGACCGGGAATACGTGGTTTTACATACTGCACAACCGGTTGATATGTATAGGGTTGGGTAAATTGTGCATTGTTATTTTTACCTGCTCCGCAATTGGGACAAAAATTTGTTTGATCATTAAGTTGCACACCGCAATTTTGACAAAATGCCATAAAAAAACCTCCTAGATTTGTTCTTATATATTGTAACATATCTGCTTAAATTGTCAAGGTTTTATTATACTCGACAAATTCTTAATTTAAGCACAAGGATTCTGTGTGTTGATTCACAAGGAATTTCATATCGCCGCAAAATATCGTAGGGTTCGGCGATTTTCGACGCACCGCCGTTAGCATACTAAACAATATGTCTCAAGCACCATACCCTACAAAAAACTTTTACCTTACGTATGGAGGCGGATCGCTACACACCTTACGGTGTTCGCAATGACATATCATAATATATTCTCTGCGTAAAATCGGTATTATAATAAACTCTCGTAGGAGTGGCTCCCCCCCTGCCCTACATTATCCGATGTTATTTGTGCATTCAAATCTCTAACAACGCGAAATTGTCATTCTATTAATCCAAATATAAAAATTTGGCAAACATCTTTCCACGACCATGTGATTCGTGGGGAAAATGATTACAAAGAGATTTGGGAGTACATCGACCAAAATCCTTTAAGGTGGGAAATTGATTGCTTTTATTAACACACAAAATCCACGGCTTGAGTATTTATCTCAAGCCGTGGATTTATTTTGAATTATTAATTACTTCTTCGCAGCCTCTTCAACTGCAACTGCACAAGCAACTGTCATACCAACCATCGGGTTGTTACCTGCACCGATAAGTCCCATCATCTCAACGTGAGCAGGAACAGAAGATGAACCTGCAAACTGAGCATCACCATGCATACGACCCATAGTGTCGGTCATACCGTATGAAGCAGGACCTGCAGCCATATTATCAGGATGCAAGGTACGTCCGGTACCGCCGCCTGAAGCAACTGAGAAATAAGTCACACCATTCTCGTTACACCACTTCTTATAGGTACCTGCAACAGGATGCTGGAATCTGGTCGGGTTGGTAGAGTTACCTGTAATGGAAACGCCAACCTTCTCTAACTGCATAATTGCAACGCCTTCAGGAACATTATCCGAGCCGTAGCACTTAACATCAGCTCTCGGACCCTTGGAGAAGGGTTTCTCGCTGATAACCTTAACCTCTTCAGTATAAGGGTCAAACTCAGTCTCAACATAAGTGAAGCCGTTAATTCTCGAAATGATATAAGCGGCATCCTTACCCAAACCGTTCAAAATAACACGCAAGGGTTTAACGCGAACCTTATTAGCGTTAAGAGCAATCTTAATTGCACCCTCAGCAGCTGCAAAAGACTCGTGACCTGCCAAGAAGCAGAAGCACTCTGTCTCTTCGGAAAGAAGCATCTTACCCAAGTTTCCATGACCTAAACCAACCTTACGGTTTTCGGCAACCGAGCCGGGAATACAGAACGACTGCAAGCCAATACCGATAGCTGCAGCAGCATCAGCAGCCTTCTTGCAACCCTTCTTAATAGCAATTGCACAGCCTACAGTATAAGCCCACTTTGCATTTTCGAAGCAAATCGGCTGTGTTTCTTCAACAATTTTATAGGGGTCGATGCCATAAGCATCACAAATGTCCTTACACTCATCAATAGAATTGATGCCGTATTCCTTAAGAGCAGCCAAAATCTTAGCTTCTCTTCTCTCATAACCTTCAAACTTAGCCATTATACATTACCTCCTATTATTCTTTACGGGGGTCAATGTACTTTACAGCATCATTGAATCTTCCGTATGTACCCTTAGATTTTTCGTAAGCCTCGTTAGGCTCCATACCCTTCTTAATGAAGTCGGTCATTTTGCCTAAAGCAACGAACTCATAGCCGATAACCTCATTGTTCTCGTCAAGAGCCATTCTGGTGCAGTAGCCTTCGGTCATTTCAAGGTATCTTACGCCCTTAGCCTTAGTACCGTACATAGTACCAACCATTGAGCGCTCACCCTTACCGAGGTCTTCCATACCGGCACCGATAACCAGGCCGCCCTCAGAGAAAGCAGACTGTGAACGACCGTAAACAATCTGTAAGAACAACTCACGCATAGCAGTGTTAATAGCATCACATACAAGGTCGGTATTAAGAGCCTCTAAGAGAGTCTTACCGGGAAGGATTTCTGCTGCCATAGCTGCAGAATGGGTCATACCCGAGCAACCGATAGTCTCAACGAGTGCCTCCTCAATGATACCGTCCTTAACATTGAGCGAAAGCTTACAGGCACCCTGCTGAGGTGCACACCAGCCTACGCCGTGAGTATAAGCGGAAATATCTTTAATTTCCTTTGCCTGAACCCATTTACCATCCTCGGGTATAGGTGCAGGACCGTGGTTCGGTCCCTTAGTCAAGGGACACATGTTCTGAACTTCAAGTGAATATTCCATAATGAAATCTCCTTTCGTGGTTTTAACAGTTTGATTATATACTATTCCACGTAAAAACTCAATAGAAAATTTGAAAATTGTTTAAATTTTAACAGACTTTTGTATTATAACGTCGAAAAAAGTAAACAAAACTCCCCCGTTTTCACGGGGGAGTAATTTAAGGTTTAATTATTTCTCGAAAACCTTTTTACCGGTAATTGTAAGAGCACCTGCAGCAATGATAATCATCATAACTATAAGCAACGGGCTTACAGAGCTGTCGCCGGTAGTAGTGCCGGTATAACCCTTCAAGGTAACGGTAATATTATCGAAGTACATATCATTTCCGTCGGTAGTCGAAAGTGCCAAGTACTTATCGGTAGCAGTAAAGGTGTAAGATACCCTCTGCCACTGGCCTGCCTTAAGGTCGCCAACCTTCTTGACAACCTCTGTATTGGTAGGATTGCTGCCAGCACTAGCATAGTCAGACATATTAATAAGGTTGATAGTACCTTCAAGCTGAGTAACATTGGACGGCTTTACATAGAAGGTAACAGTATACTGCTTACCAACTGTAATTGCTCTGGTATCCAGACGACTGATGGTTAATGCCTTATTTCCAATAACCTTACCATCGCGGAATATCGAATTAGAACCGGCATTTACGTTGCTCTTATCAAATTCAGCAATAAGCTTGGAATTATAAAGCTTATAACCGCTAGCAACCAATTCACTCGGGAACTCTTCAAAGCTTTCAGTGTACTTGCCGAGAATCCAACCTGCGTAAAGCATAAGACCTTTTTCGCCAAATACCTTATCATTAAACTTGGTCTTCAAATCGCTATCAATATACCAAGCGTCAAACTGATATCCAGGACGGGTAGGTGCCGGAAGTTGACCGATCTCCTCACCGGGGTCGCCGGCAATCGGATCAACAGCGGTACCTCCGTTTGAGTTCATCATATAAACTGTCGAACCGTAAATATTTCTTAAATTAGTAGTAGGTGTAATAGTAATGTCATCAAAGTAACACTCACCATCACCTGCAACACCAAAGTTGAGATAGTTCTTAAGAGTATCACAGCTAGCTGTAAAGGTAAACGAAGCGGTGTACCAATTATTAGCATCTACATTTTTAAGAGTGACGCCATTAGGACCTTCAACACGACTAGAGAAACCGAAATTAACAGTGTTGTAAACAGGGCCAACGGTCATTTCACCTCTAAGAAGCTTATACTTGAATGTAACGTTATACTCAACACCGGAAGTCGCACGATAGTATACACCATCATGGTTAATGGAAACGCTATACTTGGTTGTGTTATCCTGGTCAGGTCTGCGACTGCTATCCCAATGCAGGAAGTGGTTACTTCCATCCTCACCAATAGCACATCTGGTCGCAAACTCATAAGACGCATTCTTAGCGTTAGTCTTATACTTTTCAATATCCATTACAAATGTAGAATTATCCCACTTAGCGTAAACAGTGATGTCCTTGTCAGGGAATACGTCTGATGTGTAAGGAACTGTAAGCTTCTTATCGGCATACCAACCGAGGACTTTCTCTGTACCATCAACAATAGAAGAGGGGAGCTGGAATGCTTCACCGGGTACACCGTAAACTGTAGAAATCTTAGGGCCGTTAGTCTGGAACGAAACGCCTACCATGCCTTCGGGAGCCTCAGAAACCTCCTCAGCAATAAGAAGGTCATCAACATATACAGTTCCGGTAGCGGACTTAACATTAAATATTAACTTATCCTGATAGAACCAATATACACGCTCAAGATAATGAGAATCGCCGGTTGTAAAGGTACCTGTAACAGTTACCCAACCATCGGTATTCGAATTTGTTACAACGGCGGGAACTTCAGGGAAATTGGTACGTATGTGTTCATTTACCTTATATTCCTTACTGTCACCGCGAACAAGGTTAATTGTAAATCCACTCTCAGAACCTTCTACCTTATACTTGTAAGAATAAGTATAAGTAGTGTTGGTCTTAAGCAGGTAAGGCTTAGCACCGATATAGTCACCCTCAGTAACAGTAATCATAGGCGTACCAGAAGCATTTGTAATCTTCAAAACACTATTACTTGCGTTATCCGGGTCGGTAGTGATTTCTAACCTTTTTGCACTATCGCCTGTATATAGGCTTTGTTCAGCACAATAGACATTGTTGAATGTCATATATGTACCGTTATATTTTGCATAAAGAGTAACGCTTTCACCAGGAACCTTGGTATGAACCTTACCGTTAGCATCTACCCAACCCTGGAAGAAGAGGTACGGGTTTGGACGAGATGTAGGTACCTTAAGGTCAATACCAACTGCAAGGCGCTCGGGTTCAGAAGTCTTGTTACCCTCAACAAATGTAACCTTTACAAAGGTTGCATCCCATTTTGCAGTGAACTTGGTGTGACCCTTTACTGTAACATAATTATTGGCATCTATCAGATTGCCGCTTTCATCAGTCCAACCTGCAAAGCCACGGTCGGGATCGGTATTATACTCAGGATCAACCGGAGCAATCGGGTATTTAACGCCTGCAGGAACTGCAGTAAAGGTTGACTTACCATCAATTACCTGCTCGATAATTGCAGTGCCGGGTTCAGCAGCTGGGTCAACAGTAACAATCTCCAAATTATCAAGCCACATATTGGAGTTACCAACCCAGAAGTATCTTGCTTCATCATCCAAACCACTTTTATCAGCAACCTTTAAGAAGGCAGCATCAGTATAATCAAATACCAAAGTAAAGGTCTGCCACTTATCTGTGACATTAAACTTATCATAAGTAACCTCTTTACCGTCAATCAAGAAGGTAAATGCACTGTCACGTGCTTCCTTATCGGTACAGTTAACATCATGCTTTACGATAAATCTCGGATTTGAACCACTGGCGCCATCAACATTGCCTCTGGCAAAAATCAACCAAGGCTGGATAGAGGTGCCGCTTGTTGCTTTAGCATCAAAGGTGATGTAATACATCTTGTTAGGAAGAAATACACCATCGCTTTTAAATGTTACACGTGTACCGCTGTTAGTCTGCAAAACCTTACCGTGAGCAGCATCGTCACTATCTACGAAGGTTGCTTTAACTCCACCTTGTTGTCTAATCGAAGAGGTGGTCTCGGTTTCCATATCGTGAGTGATTTTGGAATATCCGTAGTTAGCCTTTTCGTCTGGTGCCATCAGAGTAAAGTCACCATTCTCCTCAACCTTGGCGGATGAAGAACCGATGAATGACACAACACTGACGGACAAAAGAAGTGCGACAGCACAAATAATGCTGACAATTTTTCTGATGTTCCTGGTCATCATAAACATTCTCCTTATAATGGAAATTACTGAGCTTAGGCGATATAAATACATAAAAATGCAGATACACCACTACTCTTAACCATATTATAACAAAGTTTCAAGCCAAATGCAAGTTTTTTGTTAAGTATTTTATTACAAAAACAAAATATAATTTTTGGCTATTTTGACAAATTTTATCCCTTCCGGCTTTTGCATGTTTTGTTAAAATCAAATATTACAGTTTGCAAATTCATAATACGCTTTTAAACGCTATATCTATGTATATTGTAATTTAACAATAAAACTCTCTTTTAATCCAAAGAGAGGGATTTGCTATATACTGCTTACCAATATACTGAATCAAATCTTAAAAATCAAGCTTGGAGCGAATAAACTCAGTCAATGACTCAATCGGAACTCTTTGCTGCTCCATAGTATCGCGGTCACGAATAGTAACACAACCGTCGGTCTCACTCTCAAAGTCATAGGTAATACAAAACGGTGTGCCGATTTCATCCTGACGGCGGTATCTCTTACCTATTGAACCGGCGTCGTCATAATCAACCATAAAGTCCTTAGCCAGCTTACTGAACACCTTGCCTGCAGGCTCGGCCAGCTTCTTGGAAAGCGGCAAAACTGCTGCTTTAAACGGTGCCAAGGCCGGATGTAATCTCAAAACAACACGTGTGTCATTTTTCTCGGCGTCAATAACCTCTTCATCATAAGCCTCGCAAAGGAATGCGAGCAGTACACGGTCGCAGCCCAAGGACGGCTCAACAACATAAGGAATGTACTTTTCGTTAGTCTCGGGGTCGAAATACTCAAGCGATTTACCGCTTGCCTCCTGATGACGGCCAAGGTCATAATTGGTACGGTCGGCAATGCCCCAAAGTTCACCCCAACCGAACGGGAACATAAACTCGATATCGGTGGTAGCCTTTGAATAGAAAGACAGTTCCTCCTTCTCGTGGTCACGCATACGGATGTTTTCTTCCTTAATACCAAGGCTGAGCAACCAGTTCTTGCAGTAATCCTTCCAATAATAGAACCACTCAAGGTCGGTATCCGGCTTGCAGAAGAACTCACACTCCATCTGCTCAAACTCACGTGTACGGAAAATAAAGTTACCGGGTGTAATCTCATTTCTGAAGGATTTACCAATCTGGCAAACACCAAACGGAAGCTTTTTACGTGTTGTGCGTTGAATATTTGCAAAGTTTACAAAAATACCCTGTGCAGTTTCGGGACGGAGGTAAACCTCATTCTTAGCGTCCTCGGTAACACCGATAAATGTTTTGAACATAAGGTTAAACTTGCGGATATCGGTGAAATTCTTGCTTCCGCAGTCGGGACAGGCAATGCCGTTTTCTTTAATAAAGTCCGACATCTGCTCAAAGGTCATACCGTCTGCACGGCTTCCGGCATCCTCGATAAGCTTATCGGCTCTGTGACGTGCATGGCATTCCTTACAGTCCATCAACGGGTCGGAAAATCCGCCAACGTGTCCGCTGGTTACCCAGGTCTCGGGATTCATAATAATTGCAGAATCAAGTCCTACATTATAAGGAGACTCCTGCACGAACTTTTTAAACCAAGCCTTTTTTACGTTGTTTTTGAGTTCAACGCCCAAAGGACCGTAGTCCCAGCTATTGGAAAGTCCGCCATAGATTTCACTTCCGGCATAAACAAAGCCTCTGCCCTTAGCCAAGGCTACAACTGTATCCATACTTTTATCTTTATTCAGCATAATTAAACCTCCAAAAGAGTAATTACATATATATTTTATTAGTATATAGCTTTTTTTCAGTTTGTCAAGGAATTTTGTCAATTTGTGACTTTTCAAAATATTTCATTGACAAATCGGCATTAAATTTATATACTGAACATATGAACAAATGCTCATATGTTGAAAGGATGATGAAATGGATACTTTTAATAGCACTGAAGCTGTCGAAGTGTGTGAGTCGTTTCATGCTCACGAGGATACAGTGAAGACCGTCAAGGCTCAGCTGCCGCCTGACGAGGATTTATACGACTTGGCTGAGCTTTACAAAATCTTCGGTGACTCGACTAGGGTGAAGATACTTTGTATTTTATTATCGTGTGAAATCTGTGTTTGCGACATTGCAACCCTGGTCGGTGTAAGCCAATCGGCAATTTCACATCAGCTCAGACTCTTAAAGCAGGCGAATCTTATAAAACCCCGGCGCGAGGGCAAAACGGTTTACTATTCCCTTGCCGACAGCCATGTCAAAACAATTATAACCAACGGCTTAAGCCATATAGTTGAGAAATGAGGTATTAATAATGAAAAAAGTATTTATGTTAGAGGATTTGGACTGTGCACACTGTGCCCAAAAAATGGAGGACGGAATTTTAAAAATTGACGGTGTAATTTCGGCGCGAGTCAACTTTTTAAGCCAAAAGCTGACCCTTGAAGCACCTGACGAAATTTTTGATAACGTTTTAAAGCAGGCGGTTGCTATATGTAGAAAAATCGAGCCTGACTGCACGGTGATTATAAAATAAAATGAGCAAAAAGCAAAGAAAAACATTATGGCGGATTATACTGTCCGCATTTCTGCTGATTATAGCGGTTTTAGCTGACAAAATTTTAATAAAGGACTTTTCGGTTTGGTTGACCTTAGCGGTTTACCTTGTTCCTTACCTTATAATAGGCTACGATGTACTAATTAAGGCTGGCAAAAACATCATAAACGGTCAGATGTTTGACGAAAGCTTTCTTATGACAATTGCAACGGTAGGTGCCATATTCTTGGGCTTCTTCCCCGAAGCCGAGCCGCAGTATCCGGAGGCGGTTTTTGTTATGCTTTTCTACCAGACAGGTGAGCTTTTCCAAAGCATTGCCGTAGGCAAAAGCCGTAAATCAATTGCCGCTTTAATGAATATCCGTCCCGATGTTGCTTATGTCGAGCGTAACGGTGAGCTAATCGAGGTTGACCCCGAGGAAATCACTGTCGGCGAAATCATAACGGTTCGTCCGGGGGACCGCGTGCCGCTAGACGGTATCGTACTGTCCGGCTCTTCGGCTTTAGATACTGCCGCATTAACCGGCGAATCTGTGCCGAGAAGCATTAATGTTGGCGACACCATTATCAGCGGTTGCATTAATTTAAGCGGAGCTTTAACTGTAAAGGTGACTAAGGGCTTCGGTGAATCGACCGTTTCACGAATTCTGGAGCTGGTAGAAAACTCCAGTAACAATAAATCAAAATCGGAAAACTTTATTACGAAATTTGCTCGGGTTTACACTCCGTTAGTGGTGCTTGCTGCAGTTATCTTGGCGTTTGTACCTCCGATTTTTACAGTCGGCTCATACCTTGCCTCACTTCCCTCTTGGTTAGTAAGAGCACTTTCATTTTTGGTAATCTCCTGCCCCTGTGCACTTGTCATTTCGGTTCCGTTATCATTTTTCGGCGGTATCGGCGGTGCATCTAAGCAGGGAATTTTAATAAAGGGCTCAAATTATCTTGAAGCCTTATCTGACCTTTATACAATTGCCTTGGATAAAACCGGCACATTAACCGAGGGTACCTTTACCGTAACCGAAATTCACTCTGATACCTTACCGGAAAGCCGGCTTTTACAGTTAGCGGCTCTTGCCGAAGTCTATTCTGTGCATCCTATTGCCTTAGCCTTAAGAAAAGCGGCAGGCGAACTGCCCGAATGCGAAATTTCCGACACCAAAGAATTATCCGGTCAAGGTGTGATTGCAACGGTCGACGGAAAAGTGATTGCCGCCGGTAACGAAAGGTTGATGGGGTCCTGCAGCTTGATGCCGGCTGAATTTAACGGTATAGGTACCGTTGTTCACGTTGCGGTTGACGAAAAATATGAAGGCTTTATCGTTATTTCGGACCAAATCAAGAAAACCACTGCAAACGCCTTACAGCAATTAAAATCGGCAGGCGTTAAACAAACAGTAATGCTTACAGGCGACAGTGAGAAAACTGCCGAGGCAATATCAAACACTCTGAAAATTGACGGCTACCGAGCCGAGCTTTTACCCGAGGATAAGGTTACGGCGGTCAAAGAATTAAAGCTTGCCGTACCTGACGGCAAAAAGCTGGCATTCATCGGTGACGGCATCAACGACGCACCGGTTCTGGTCAGCGCAGATATCGGTATCGCAATGGGAGCCTTAGGTTCAGACGCCGCTATTGAGGCTGCCGATGTTGTACTTATGGACGATAACCTCGAAAAGGTTGCGACTGCCGTAAAAATTGCGTGCAGGACATTAAAAATTGTACGTCAAAATATTATATTTGCATTAGGTATCAAGGCTATTGTGCTGCTGCTTGGAATATTTGGCTATGCACCTATGTGGTTAGCTATTTTTGCGGATGTCGGTGTTGCAGTGATTGCTATATTAAACGCAATCAGAACGCTAAATTAACCAAGCGCAGTCTCTTGCAAAATCAATTTATCAGTGTTATAATGATTGTAGTTAGTCGAAACGCTTTAAAGCGTTTCGACAAGCCACTTTTCAAGTGGCTTTAGCAAAATTAAATTGCAATTTAATTTTGCGCGACACTCATTTCAATGA
>JAEIGA010002340.1_pt1 | contig 30276 bp, 56 predicted proteins | sample 9270691 | NCBI WGS metagenome assembly JAEIGA01 (sample SAMN17057246, study PRJNA624740) | gut metagenome | biome: biome; isolation source: fecal sample | host: Bos grunniens | place: China: Xizang | collected 2019
ACTAAAAAGAATAAGTATTGTGCTTTAGCTGGATTAAAGAGAATAAGGATTCACGATTTTAGACATTCTTGTGCTAGTTTCTTAATCAATAATGGAGCTAGTATAGTTCTGGTATCAAAGTATTTAGGACATTCTAAAATATCAATGACACTAGACACCTACACACACTTCTATAAGAATCAGCTTGAAGATATTAGGAATATGATAGATAAAATGTAAGTTGTCACTTTATGTCACTATTTTTATGCTATGATTAAGATGTAACTCATAAAGTTACGATTTTCTTCCATGTAATTATGTACTAGAAAAGGCTTCCAAACCCCTTAGCCTTTTTTAGTTTTTTGTAAAAAGGTGGCTTGAAAGGTGGCTTTTTTATTTTAAGGCATTAAAAAACCCTTATAAAATAAGGGAATTAGTAAAAATTGGTGGAGTCGGGGAGTTTTGAATAGAATAATAATAACCCTTACACTATGCCATTTTTAACAACATAAATTAGCCATTTTTGACATAAATTTAATACCTTTTTCACAAAAAGGTGGCTTAAAGGTGGCTTGAAAATGAGAAAAAAATCTCCTAAATTAAGGCAATTAGAAAAGAATAGAACTTCTTTATTAACTAATGATTTATCTACTTGTTTTTTATGTGGTGCTGAGAAACAAAGCATACACGAAATATATGAAGGATCATCTAGGATTAACTCTATGAAGTATGGCTGTTGTATTCCTTTATGTAATAGATGCCATTATATGATCCAAAATAATATAAAGTTATATATGCCACTTAAAGAACTGATGTGTATTGAGTTTATGTATTATTATGATAAATCTTTTAATGAGTTTCAGCAGATATTCCATGTTAAACATTTAGAGCCAATTTATAAATATAAAAACTAGGATAATACCTAGTTTTTTTATTCTTGAAAACCCTGTTCTTTCATTTTTGCAAGTGTAATTTTTCCAATACAACCATCAGCTTCAAGTCCATTTTGTTTTTGGAAAGTTTTTACACAACTTTCTAAATAATCACCAAAGTAATTGCCACTTACTTTTTTACTAAAGTAATCACATATTTTAGCTACTTTATCACCACTATCACCTGGTTTAAAATAACCTCTATCTTCTGGTAAGAAACTATCATATTTATCAGTATCAGTTGATACCCAATTTAAACCACCATTATCCATTACTCTTGTAGTTAATTTAGTATAACGATACATTACTTCATTAGGTAGTTTGTTATCACCTACAATAACTAACTTCTTTTTTGAGTTTTCTATCCAATTATCACTATAACCTCTACCTACACATATATGTATATGATTAGCACTAGCTCCATCTTTACCTTCATAGCAGATTATCTCACCTTTTTTAATAATTGATCCTACTTTGTTATGTTTCTTGATAGCACTATCGTTATCATCCCAATGTGTTAGTGTCATAAATACTATATCTTCAAATGTTGGTGTTTTTACTTTCTCAGTAGATACTAACCATATTGTATTACTACCTTTATTTCCTAATCCTTTAATAGCTGTTACCTTCATATTCACAGGACATATACAAGCTGATTTATTTCCATCAGCACCACCACAATCGATAGGATAATCTTTAGGTGTTCCTAAATTGTGGTCGTGATGTGAAGTGTTACCATAAGGATTTTGTGTTATTCTCATTGTTTCCATAGGAAAATAAAATTTATTCATTTAATTATCCTCTAACTCTGGTAATCCCGCAAGTGATGTTATTAAAGATAAAACACCAGCTAAACCAGATGCACTTAGAATCATAATCCAATTTATTTCTTCAAACACAGTAGCTGAGCCAATAGTTGCTAGAGCTGTTTGACATATTGTCTTAATAGCTCTTATTCCTGCTTTTTTAAACCATTCTTTCCACCATTCTTTAGAATATTTTTTCATAATACCTCCTATAAATAAAACCCATAAAGAGCATATTTTTTAGCATCTTCTGGAGATAATATTCTTTCAAAGTCACAATCTTTACTATGATCCTGTTTATAACCTAAACAATATGCTCTATTATGTGTGTACCATTCTTGTAGCATATTTCTTGTAGTTCTATTTGTTTCTTCCCAATTAGCTTTTTCTAAGCACTCATTGATAATATAAGTCATCATTTTTTTATTGTTTATCTTGTAAGAGTTATATATCTTAATACACTCTGGTGTTATATCGTATTTAATCGACAATTTCAAAATCCTCTATCTTTTTATCTAGCTGATGAACGAATCCATCACCCTTTAACTTAAAATATAAATCTCTACTCGATATATAACTCTCTAACTGATATCTAGTAATCTTTTTATCTTCTCTACACCTATCCCATATTTCTAGTATGTCATTTCTTAAAGTACATTTAGTCGCATTAATCATAGCTATAATAAAACTAATTAAAGTTCCTAGTATGGAAACTAGAAAGACTAGTTGTACCCACCACTCTTTAATTATATCCATATTTATGCACTCACCTTTACACTTACATCTAACTCAAAAGGTAGGTCATTGTTTACTTGATTAATGTTAGTTTGTCCTTTATAAGAATATGCTCTCCAAACAGCCTCTAATTGTTCTGCTAGAGTACCTTCTATTTTTGTATATGTTGGTGTTGATAATTGATAATAAACTAATAAAGGATTATTTGATAAAAATGTTTTTAATAGTTCAACACTTGTAATTGTATCATTTATTCTAACAAACATTTGATGAGTGTTTATATCTCCACCACTAATTGCATTATCAACCGAATAAATATTATTTTTTGTAGTTGCTTTTAATTTATCACATAAAATACTTGCAATAGAACTTTCACTTGGAGAAGTAAAATCTGAAATAGTTGTTACATATCTTTGATAAGAACCTACACTTCCCCAATTTTCTAAACCATTAAAAGTGATTTCCCCTATCTTTTCCTCTAAATACCACTCTCCATAATCTAATGTTTCTTTAGTAGCACTATCTAAATTATCATAGACATCATCTCCTGTTATTGCTTTAAAGAACCCATCTTCATAAGTAGATATGTTATTTAGTTCTATTGGATTATCGCTTATTATTGGTATTGTATTTCCTTTTGTTAATGTTGGTGTGTTTGTGGATATTGTATTCTTAAAGAAATTTATTATTACATATTTAGCATTGCTAGGAGAAGTTATTACACCACTTACATCATAACTTCCAGCTATTGCTATATTTGGTGTAATTGGTGTCTTGTTTGCATCATACCACCAACCAACAAAAGCGACATCATTTCCTGCTGTATGCTGTACATAATAAGAAGTGTTAGGAATAACAGGAATATAATCAGTTCTATCATAATTAGAGTTAGCCACTATTTCTCCATTAGTCCAAGCCCTACTACTTTCTACTAATTCTCCTACCATATTCTCCACAGGTAGATTAATAGGATATGTACTACTTTGATGTGGCTCGTATGGTTGTGCTGTTGAGCCTGTGTTTAGCATTATATTACTTAATACCCAATTTGTACCAAGAGTAGAATTTGTATTCCAAAACCATACACATACATAGTCAGTAGGTATTGATGTATATGTAAATGTTGCACTACTATTGTTTTCATTTACAAAATAACTAAAATGTGAATTATCACTTACACTTGAAGCATAACCTACACTTATTTTATTAATCCCATTAGCACTAAATGTATATTGTTGATTTTCTATAAAATTTGTTTTAGGTATTATAAATTGTATTCTAGCACTTGATGAAGTAGAGGCAGGAACAAAGGTATATACACCATCACTATATGTTGCAGTTCCATAGTTATAATCAAATGTATAATTACCATTATCAAATAAATTCTTCCCACATACTACTACTTCATTATCTCCACTAACTACCTTTACTCTTTGTGGATAACTAGGATTTGGACTAGCTATTCCTCCTGTATATTCCTCATAAGGTAGAGCTGTGCTATCATCATTAATCATTATGTCAGTCACTGTCATACTAACTGATAGATATAACCATATATCAGTAATTGCATTACTTGTTACTTCAAATGTTGCTAACGAATTTCCAGCTACTGCATAAGTAGTCACTGCTTGAACTACAGTACCACCACTATCTTTTAAATTGAATTGAACTGTACCATTTACACTTTGTTTATAACTAACTGTATAAGTCCCTGGTGTTAGTGTTTGATGTATTTGTGCTACTGTACCCTGTCCTGTGTAATCTTTGTTGCCTTGCCATAATTGTTTTCCTGTTGTACTATCTTGACTTGTATTGCCTTTTAAGGATAATTTCATTTTACCTTTTTTGGTATTATTAATACTTAATGAAGTTCCAGAATAATCAGTATATGTGCCACTTTGATTTTTGCCTAATAGATAACTAAATAAGTCCTTTTTTACTGATGTGTTATGGTCGTTTTTTGCCATTAAATAAGTAAATAGTTCCATTAGGCTTCATTCCATTCTTGACTAGTTAAACTATAGATAAATACTGTTCCTGTGTCTATTTCAATGAATACTGATCCATTATCAACGATTACATCTCCATCCATTGTTGGCTTAGTATCAGTAGATTCACCTCTAAATTCATAAGTAGCTACTTGTCTATTATCATTATTAGTATATTGATTAATTTTACTATAAATTGTAACCATTTTTTTACCTCCTATCGAATCATTAATTTAATGATTCTTTTTTTTATTTTTAATATTATTTTTTTTATTCCTTTAGTTGTCATTAATTGCCTGGATATTTCAAAACTTTTTTGCACTAGTTTTTGATACATAACCACCTCTAATCAGTAGTCTTTGTATATTCTATCGTTACATATATATCCCATGTTAGACTTGTACTAGCTGACCTTATCTCAATAGTATTATTTTCTACACCACTAATTTTTTGTCTATAGAAAACTCTACACCAATCGCTATTTGAAGCATAATAAGGTTTTTCCCAATCGCCATTATATTTATAAATGTTAGCATCTATTTCTACATAATCTAAATTTGTTAAACCTGAACTAAAGCTATCTGTAGTTGATCCTAAAGCATAAGTATGTTTTAAATATTTTCTATAAAGTGGTTTCCCATTTCTAGTTCCTACTACTATTTCAGTAGTTGAATAATTTGTAGCATTATTTATCGCATTTTTAATCATATTCATATCATTAGCAGTTACTTTATATTCATTTGCTAAGCTACTAGACTGATAATTACTTTTATCACTGTATGTTATTAAAGCCATATTTCCTCCTACTCTACACTACATTTTTGAGTTATTTTATAAGTTCCTACATTTAATGAACTTGTATCATACTCGAAATATAATGTGTTTTCATCATTTGATAATATTTGATATTTAAGAACATAACCATCACTAGCCACATTTAAAGGTATTTCATAAGTAATAGTCATAGGTTTTCCACTACCTACAATAGTTGGTGTTGGTAGTAAATAAGTAAATGTTGTAGAATCGTTATTAAATAATTTAATCTTGTTAGCAGAAGCATTTACAATGTCATTAGTTTTGGAGATACTATCATTTACTCTTGATCCACCAGAATTATAAATTCTACCTGTATAGTCTTTTACTACTATTGAATTAAAGAAGTTAATCATTAGATTTTCATAGATATTTTTATTAATATTTATTAAGTCATTTACTAGACTATAATTTGTTTCTCCATATAGAATTGTTTGATATATAACTTCGTTATTTAACATAGTATTAGGAACATTAAAAGTTGATTCAGTAACATTTCCATAGACTTTTAGATTATATAATCCTCTATCGAATAACAATACTGCTGGAGAATCATTATTGTATAGCTCCATTCTATAAGGTATAAACATGTTTGTGTCTATATAAGCTGTTCCATTATAACCATTAGGATCATATTGAAACTCTACTACATCTATAGAACTACTCAAAGGCATTACTATCTTATAAATATTGTATTTTTGCTCTACAAGAAAGTATAAGAAGTTACCTAATACAGACAGAGGCTCTCCCTGAGTAATCGTTGAATAAACTGTATAAGGTATGTTTTTAACTACAACACCATATAGATTTTTAAATGAACTAGCACCTGTTAGAGTAAAGAATTTAAAGTAAACAATTCCATTAATTATCTCTACTTGTTGCCTATTAGATATATAACTTAATGTAGTATAAGGTGATGTACTTGAATAAGATGTACTTATTGACTTAACTATTGTAGAAGAACTATTTAATAAGTTCCCTTTGTATAAGATGTTATAACTAGTTCCACTACCAGCACTATAGTTAGTTAAATAAGAAACTATATAATAAAAGTTGTTTTCATCATAATATTTAGCTGAACGAACTCTAAAGTGTGTATTAATTCCTAATGTTCCTGTATAACTAGTCATTAAAGTTATAGAACTACCATTATAGTTATAAACCTCAAAAGTAGCATTATAATTTGGTCCATATTCAGTAGAATCATCATAAGACAACATATTAAGAGATATACTATTACCCCAGGAAATATAATAATCATACATATTTAAAAAGTAATTAGCAGTAGTTGCAACCCAGTCATTAGTTCCACCTACATTAATAGTCAAATGATAAATTAATGTTTTAGCACCACCATCATTTAACATTATTAAGTATTCTCCACTATTTTCTTTTTTTATTACTTTTTGATAATTGTAATATTCACTATATGTTGTAGGTAAAGCATAGCTTTGCCTAAACTTAATACCACCTGTTATAAATGGATTACCAAGCATTATTAAAGCAAAGTAAGTACCACTTGAAACAATTCCATATAGGCTTCCATCATTATCTACTATTAAATCCCAAAAGTAAGGCAAATCAGTACCACCAACATAAGTTGTATATATTTCTGCATTTGTCATATCGTATGTATTATTAAGATAAGGAACTCTTAAAATATAATTCTTATAATTGCCACCAATTTCTACTTCTCCATAAGCTACTAGATTATTAGAGCCATCCCATGTTAACCATTTTGCTAGTGTATAATCAGTTGCTCCTAATGTATTAGTAAAATAACTATCTAAATCTAAACCACTATAGTAGTTTAAGTTATCAACATTTAATGTTATTGATTCAACACCTGTTCCTATTGATAACTGATTTGTATAATAATTTGCTAGGTTAATATAATAATCATTTGTCATATTGCCTCCTAGTTATTTAATGGCATCTCTAAGCCATTTTCCAAGATGTTATCACCATCTACTATTAAATCTTCTATAGTTGGCTCTTGCCATACTATATTAGCTACATTCTCTATATCTATGTTTCTTGTTATATATTGCCCTTCTGCTAAGTTTCCATTGTTTTTGTTTCTTTGATTATCAAAGTAGTTAATTGCTTCTTCACTATTGTATGAACTTGTTAATTTGAATGTGTAGAAGATATCTATTTGCGTTCCTGTAGTCACTATTCTTGTAGATACTTCCTTACATAGATATTTTTGATTTAATTCTGGTATAGGTGCATCAAAAGAATATACATATCCTAGTTCACATAATTTATTATTTACTGTTTCAATGTTTAAGATAATTTCTGGTGATCCTTTAAACTCTAAATAACTTTCACCAATGTTTAATAGCTCATTACTAGTAGTTGCATCATTTCTATTTTCATATCTTGATACGATACCTTTTAAACTTGTTTGTGATTCTATTCTTTGTGTTTCACTAGAATTGATAACTACTTCTCTACCATTAACTAAAGGTGTATATGTTATTTGTATAGATGTAGAACTATTTAATACTGAATCGCTTTCTATTTCAGTTTTTCCAGGTGTGTAATAGTAATCAGCATTAGTTCCTGTTTCTCTTTCCATTTGAGTACAAAAACTTGAATTAACACCATTTGTTTTAATTGATATTATTTCTCCTACATTAGTAGATGTATTAAATATATTAGTAAATCCACTTGCATATATTGTTTCTATATAATCTTCATCACCATATACTTGATTAGATAACATTATTTGTTTGTTTCTATAATCTCTTGTTCCATAGTTCCAAGTTATGTCTTTTATGTTATTGTTATCAAAATATGTTGTATTGTACTCGATGTCTGCTCCTGTAGGTAAATCATCTACATTATAAAAATCTATATATGTAGTAGTTCCATCACTTCTAGTCCACCATTTAGACTGAGATATATCAGCTAAATACTGAATAACATCATAAGCTGTTTTATTTAGTGTTGAATAAGCTCCTATTACTGAATTGTTTGGTATTGAGTAATTTCCTAATTGAAATCCATAATCTGCTACAGTATCAATAACCATTTGTAAGGCTTCTAATATAGTTTTGTTGTAAATAACAAAATCTAATGTATCACCCTCACTTAAATAAGTCTTAAACCCTAGAGCTTGAATACTTGTATATTTAGGAAATCTAGGATTTAAAGATATATTGCCTGTATTTTTAACTAAACCTGTAAAATATGTATTAGTTAATACACCACCTACATATTCTCCAATAGTAAGTATTGAATAATCTAAAGGATAGTAAAAGTTATTAACATAATCTTTAGTAGAATCCCATGTTTTTGGCATTAGATTATTTAGAATGACTGATGGTGTAGAAAGTAAAGGCTCTTTAATAGTGAAGTCATTACTTGCTACTACCTCAGTATTGTTAAGAAACATCTTTACCATTTTCTACACCTGCCCGTAATTATAGTCATTCTTAGCACCACCACTAAAGTTTTTAATATCATTAACCATTTGTCCTAATGGATCTTGTTTCATTGAAATATTGTTAATATTATTTACTACTATATTAGGTGATAAGTTAGCACTAGCATTTCCTATCATTGTAGGAGATAAACCAAAGACACCATTTAAAGTCCTACTTAATTCGTTCTTGGCATTTTCTATACCCTCTTGATATCCTGTTACTGACATTTGAGCTAACCACTCAAACTCTGTACTTGGTGAGTGAATACCTAATATCTTTTTAGCACCATTTAATAAGCTGTTTCCTATATTTGCTCCTAGATTATATACATTAGGAGCTTTAGCCTTAATCTTATTACCTAAGCCTACTATCATGTCACTAACTGTTGATTCCCAACTAACTCCTAAAATACCCTCCATTATCCATTTAACGATTTTCTTACCTATCTCGATTATCTTGTCTGCTTTTCTTTGATACATATCTTTCATACCCTGGATAAATGAATCTAGTGGTCGATCCCAACTAAAATTAGTTATTCCATCTACAAAACCACTAGTAAAGTGTTCGTATAAGAAATCACCTAATTTAGTACCTACATCACCCCATATTGATTTATGTCCTTCGTAATAAGATGCCATTCTAGTCCAGAAATCTTCATCATTGGTATAGCCATTTTCTATTCCACCTATGAAGGCTTTATAAAATGCTTCTCCATCTCCACCAGCTATTGTTTCTAAACCACCTACTATTCCTAAGAATACCTTGCCTAGAGCTTCTAAAATCTCTGGTAGATGTGTTACTATACCCTCAATTAATCTAATAATTGCATCTACTACTATTGGAAGTAATACAGGAATTTCTTCACTTAACCTAGATACTAGTTTTATTGTTAGTTCTAAAAGTGAATTAAATATGTCTGGTAACTTAGGAATTATAGCTTCCACTATACTCATAATTACATCTACTGCCTTATCAATTATCTTGCTACCATTTTCATCCAAAAACTTTATGATCCTATCAATTACCTTAGGAATAGCTCCTACAACTTTGTCTAGCATACTACCAGATGTTTCACCAAGAGTTTGATTAAGATTATCTATCTCTTCGTTTATACCGGGTAAGACAGTATCTTTTATAGCTTTAAATACAGGCTCACTTAGTGTTCCAGCTAACATAGAAAATCCATCTTTTAAGTTAGATAATTGCCCTTTTAAAGTCTTAGACTGCTTATTCATAGCATTATAATACTTGCCACCTTCTTTAGATGCTTTCTTTAATGCTCCACTTAAATCTTCGTAAGATATTTCCATATCCTTAACTTGCTCTACTGATTTACCTGTATAGTCAGCTAATAATTGATATACATTTATTCCAGCATAAGCAAATTGTTTTATATCTAATGCTGTAGCTTTTCCAGCATTTTTTATTTGTTGCAAGTTTACAGCCATTCTTTGTAATTCATTATCTCCACCACCACTAGCTGAAACTGCATCACCTAAGGCAAGTATAGTTTCTCTAGCTTCATCTGCATTAATACCAGCTGATATTAATAGTCTATTGGCTTGAGTTAATCCAGATACTTCAAAAGGTGTAGTTCTTGCATCTTCTTTTATTTGTTCCATTGTTTTAATAGCTTCTTGGCTACTACCTAGCAAAGTTTCTAATCCTGCTTGGTAAGTTTCCATTTGCATATCATACAAAAGACCATAAGATGCTATTGCACTACCACCTGCTATTACAGCTTTAGTTAAGGTGCTTACAACACTCATAGTTGCTGATCCTAATTTACTGAATGATCCTTCTACTGACTTCATAGTAGATTCTAAATTAGTTTTGTCACCAATAAATTGGTATATTACTTTTCCACCACTTGCCATAATATTCTCCTTTCTTTATTTAAAAAGAGTAGGAATGTACCCTACTCTCGATTATGGTGATGGTATTGTACCTGTTCCAATAACACTTACTTCTAAATCGAACTCACCAACACCCTCAGCATCTCCACCTAGTGAAGTTAGCTTTATGTTTGTTGGTAGAGCATTAATAGTAGTATAAGTTAAAACTCCAGAAGTTAAACTTGTTAATAGCTTTAAAGAACATAAAACATTATTAAATTGAGTTACTGTACCAGATGTTAGTAATGTCTTTACATCACCTAGTAATTGAACTATAGCTGAATTATCCATATCAATTTTTACATTTGCATTGATAGTTAAACTAGCTCCAGTAATTACTGCTCTTCTTAATGCATCACAGAATACATAAAAAGTTTCTTCATTAAGGTCTAATCCTAAATCCATAGAACTCATACTACAAATAGTTGTATAACTAGGAACATCAGCAGTTCCAGTATTTATTCCAAAGTCCTTAATAACTTCTCTATTTGAAACGAAAAAAGCCATTTTTTCCTCCTTATATTTTATTTACGATACATTTTAAAGTCATATTATAAGATACACGCCTTAAATCACTATATTCTATTGCTTGTGGATTTGTCATTTGCATAAATATAATCTGCCAATTCTCGTTCTTGTATGTTAATTTTACTGAAGTTCCTATTAAGTTCCCTAATACTACACTGACATTCTTAGTATCTTCTATCTTTAATCCAAAGATATCTATTTGATAGTAGTTATATAAAGGTGTTAAGTTGCCATAAAAGACTTCTTTTTCACCATTAGCTTCTTGGATAACTATTACATTATCATTATTGAAGTTAGTGTCATATTCAGCTACTACATGATACTTTGTATTTAAACTATCTACATAAGAACATAAAACCAAATTTTTCTTCTTTATTTCATCTATTGTCAAATTTGATTCCTCCCTACTACCATATCGAACTCACTATCACCATAACGATCCATAGCAACTTGAAACCACTTACTTGTAGTTCCTGGTGTAGTCCAATTTGTATTAACGCCCATATTCCAAACATAATTGGCATACCATACAGGTGATTCAATATATACACCCTCACTATCCTCTTTAACACCTGCTCTCATAGTTCTTTTCCACATGTTACCTGTTCTAAAAGGAACTAGATTACTAGAGTCATTTAATATAGCTCTAGCAAATTCTCTTAATATTTCGTTTGGTAGTTTTTTTAATTTATCTTGAGTAGCTTTATTAGGATAATAGGTAACTCTTACATTAGAGTTTTTAGCACTACTTATCATAATCTTTTTACTGCTAATATCTTATTCTCAACTCTATTGAATAACCAACCATCTTGAACTTTTAAAATGACATAAGTGTCACCACCAGTTTGGCTATACTTACCAATAAACTGAATAGTGTCACCCTCTCTTGCATCAGTTAATCTATGAACTATGTAATAACCTGTAGCCTCTGGTACTGCTTTAATACCAAAGGTTACTTTTTCATCTACATTATAAGGACATAGTTTAATAGTTGCTGTAGATGTATCAGTATCGTTGTAGTAAGATGTATCAGTATTTCGATTATATTTAGTTAGAGTTGCTTTTAAACCATTTACTAAAAACATTATTCTCTCCAATTAACATTAATAGACATATTGTCAGTCATATTATTGCCTCTAAACAAATAACCACCATTAGCAAGATACCTCAAAGCAAGAGTAGAATAGTCACTCTTTAAAGTAGCTTCCATCTCTCCTGCTTTTAATGTACCTTTATAATCAACAAAAGGAATATCTTGTTCTATCATATATCTTAATTGTTCCATAGAAGCCTTTTTAATAACATCTGGAACTGTATCAGTATTCCAGGTATTATCTCTATATCTAACACCTATTTGTGAGTAAATCATTTCACAAGAGGCTTCTATTTGCCAACTTTCGTATGCAGTGGCTAAACTTGGATATCTTGTGTTAAATTCTTGGCTTGTGAAATATTCCATATATTTACCTCACTTATTAAGAAACTACTATAGTTGCTTTTGCTGGTGCTGTATAGTTACCACTAGCATCTATACCATATACTGCTGATTCATAAGTTCCAGCTGTAGTTGGTGTACCACTTAATACACCTGTAGATGTATTTAATGATAATCCATCAGGTAATCCTACTGCTGTATAAGAACTAGCTCCACTAAATGTTACTGAAGAAATAGCTGTTCCTACTGTTGCTGTAGTTGGAAGTGATCCAGTTAAAGTTGCAATTAAGCTTACTAACTTAATAATAGCTTCTGGTCTAACTACTTTAGCTCCAAATAAGATGTTACCCTCAATTACAAAGTAACCAGGGAATCCAGGATAATTTCCATCGTATTCAACCATATTAGAGAAATATGCATCTCCAACACAACCTACTTCATGTGCGAAGTATCCTACTTCTCCAGCAAGTACATTAGAGTTAATAGGGAATGCTTCTACACCATAAGCATAAGCAATTTCTCCTCTATCTACACCCTCTACACCTGCTTTAGTTTCGAACTTCAATACACTAGTCATAGAAGCTACATATTCACCATAAGCGATTGCATCTAATCCTAGTTCATATCTCTCGTGAATGTTTCTATTGAATAAATTAGCTTTTAGAATATTAACCATGTAGATAACATCTTCTGGTGTACTTGGATTCCATTGGAAGATTTGTCCTAATGAGTAAGCTAAGCTTCCATCTGGAGCTCCTACTATTGCATTGTTAAGCATGTCAAATCCATAAGCATCAATTTTTGAAGCAACTTCGCTATCTTTAAGGTCAATTTCGCCTTGTAATGCATCTAGAATATTAGCTCCTGTAACCACAGGTGAAATTCTAAATGAGTAATCCATTGGTAAATCAGTAAGATTAACCATAACACTTGAATAAGTTGCTAGACTTGGTGTTAATTGTGATGTAATCTCACTTCCTGCTCTAGTATTAACACTAGGAGCAATTTGTTTAATAACTTCAATTACAGGTGTACCTGTTCTTCTAACTTCACCAATATAAGCAGAATTTAAGAAGTTATAAAATGTTGATTGATATAATAGATTTTGATAAGTTCTTTTTAGAACTGCTTGTAAATCTAATCCTAAACTTGAAAAATTCATTTTTTACTCTCCTATCTTTTAATAACGAGGTCTTTTAATCTTGTGTTTCTTAAAATTGGTGTTTCTTTTATAGTGGTTTGTGTTCCACCTATACTTGACTCTTTAGGTATAGTTGGCTCTTCCTCTTTTTTTGGAAGATATGTGTTACCAAACTTTTCAGCTATTAAGTCTATTGCTTTAGAATCATCTTTTTCTTCTCCATAAAGTGTACTTCTTAATTTAGACACCTCTTTAAAGTCTTTATCATTAAAACCTTTTCTAACCATTATGTTCTCTAAAGATAATTCTTTTACTCTATCAGTAGTTGCTGTATAGTTCTTGTTTAAACTATCATAACTAGCTTGTAGGTCAGTTAATTTCTTTGTTAATTCAGTAGTTCTTTCTTTAACAGTATCATCAACTCGTTTTTCTACATCTTTTGTAGATACATAATCTTTAGTTAAGTCTTTCTTTAATGATTCTAAGTCAATATCTTGGTCTGTAACCTTTAAGTCTTTATTTAATAAGTATTTTTCTAGCATTAATTACCTCCACTATCTAGAATTTAAAAGGTAAGTTATGCTATAAGTACATAGACAAGTCATGCCTTTTGAAATGGTGTGCTTCTTGTATTAACCATATTTTTTAAGTTCATTTGTTAGGCTTTCTAGTTCTTCTTTAAGCCTTTTTATTTTGTTTAGCTCTCTATCAGCTTTTTTGATATCAGTTTCTTTATAAATGTCATAATTGATCCTAGATTTCTTTAGCTCTCTTATAACTGATTTTCTCTTTTGGTCTAATCCATAATATTCTTGCCACTTTCTAGTATCATAATCTTTAACCTTTGGTGTTTCTCCTGGCTCTATAAAATGAAAAGTACATTTACAATTAGGATGCATAACACCATCTATTATTGCTTCTTCTATACTAGGATATAGGATATCTCTACCACTTATTGAGTAAATCTTTCCACTATGCTTAGCACAGGTAGGACAACACCCTATATGAGCCTCAAAATAGCCTAAATCTCGATTATATTTCTCACCCTCGTATATTTTCTCATTTAATGCACTTCTCGTTAAATTTACATTATATAAGAGTGTTAGATAAGTAGCTATTGTTACCCAACATTTAACTGTTCCATCTTTGTTGAAGTATGGAATTGTTTCCTGTGCTTTGTCATAGTCACTTACTATTTCAGCTATGTAAGTATCAGCATCTATGCTAATCTTATCTCTAGTATCTTTTTTATCTTTGTAGTATCGTTCTATTTGCTCTTTATAATTCTTAATAGCACTATTGAACTTATCTACATCATTTATCTCGTACACTTCTTTAAAAGTAGCATTAGGATTAATAATTTCTGCTTCTTTTAATCCTACTTTTTCCCTAATCTCATCTATTGCTTTTAACATGAGTTCGTTATCTACTTTATCCCATATCTTATTAAGTTGTTTTCTAAAGTGTGCTATGGTTAAGTTAGCTATTAAACATTTAAAGAATAGTATCTTGGTTTGATCCATTTTGTAAGTATATATCTCGTTGAACTCATCAACCTTTTCTTCTATATAATCTTGCATTAGATTTCACCAAACTTTATATTTAATTCCTCTTTTTCTTTGTTTTCAGCTTTAATTAAGTCATCTATATCTTTTAGAGCTTCTTTTGATACATCTTTATCAAATAACTTATTTAGTATAGGTGACATTATCTTAGCTCTATATGAGTATGGAACATTTCCTACACTATTTAATTCTTTTAACATTCTTATCTTTTTAATGTCATCAAACTTTTCAGTTGATCCATAATCCCAATTCATTGGAATAGGTAACTTGTTAATAGTTATCTTGGCACTCTTTTGAAGTTTTTGAATGTTATCAAATAATTTATTTAATTGTGGCTCTATTTGAGTTTTTATTGCTTCTATTGTCATTTCACTAGTGTTTCTACTTAACTCTATGTTAGTTACATTTTGATAAGCATCTTTTTCATAACCAAAGGAAGCAGGTGATAAACCAGACATCTGGATTATTTGATAATCATAGAACTTAAATGAACTAGCATATTGCTCTACTCTTACATCACCCTGTAGGAACTCAAATATCGTATGATCCTCATCACCAGGTAATAATGTGAAGTAATCTTGTAAGTTATTAACTGATACTGATTCTACATTAAAATTAGAAGCAGGTTTCCAACTAGTAACAATATCTCCACTTTGGAAATGTTGACTAGTTGCTATTCTAGTTCTTGTTTTCTCTATTTCATCAGCAAGTACATTTAATATCTTTACTTCTTCTATTAATAGTTTCTTACTATCCTTAAAGAACTCTCTGCCACAATCTATATTAACTAAGATTTCATATTTTAAATCATATTCATCTTTTTCATAATCATTGCCTGTTTTAGTATTAAATAACTGAATTGATATAGGAACTTCTTCATTTTTCTTATTTATTTCAAAGGCTTCTAACTTCATTTTAGTTTTGCCATTAGCAATGTCGATTATTTTATCTAATCTATATCTAGTTTCTTCTGTATCATATTCTGTCTTTATTACACAATGTTTTACTTTGTCATAAACCTGTACTAAGTCAAATATTTCACATCTAGGAATACACTCTAGATAAACTTTATTATCAAAATAGTTTAAATAAATAAACGATTCTTTATCATATATTGCTTGTTCTAGAGCTTCTTTTAGTGTAGGCATTAACCATCCTACATCTAATCCTACTGTTTGAGTTACTATATCACTACCAAATATTTGATTAATTATATATGTAGATATCTTTAAGGCACTAGGCGATAGAATGTACTCTCGTTTAATCTCTTCTACATTCAATTTCCCATTAGTGATTCCACTTTGATTTACATAAGCATTAACTTCAATAAATGGTGGTGTTAAAGGTCTATATTTTAATCTTCTACTCTCCAACTCTCTCACCTCTTACCATTTCTACTTCAAGATGCATTTCTTCATCTTCTGCTGATTTAATTAATTTAGGCTCTATTACTATTCTTGAGTAATTACTTCCTAATACATATTTTTTAAAGATACACACTACTGAATATCTTTTATTAAATGGATTTTCATCTTTGTTTATCCATATTTTTTTTATAAAGTGATTATCAGCATATAGATAAACAGCTCTTCTATGGAATATCTTGTATATTAATTTATTCATCTTTTCTCCATTAAAAAAAGCATAAGAGTCCACCTCATTATGCTTACTATACTTTTATGTACTTATTGCACTTTCTTACCTTATATTATAACATAAAACCTTTATATTGTGTTTCACTTGACATATTTATACGAATTAACATGTTTATAGCCTAAATTGTTTGTTAAAGGATCTCTTTTTATCTCATATACTTCTATTAATTTGCATTTAGGACATGGTATCTCAATTACTATTGGTCTAGATATTATATTTAATTCTGGATGATTCTCTATTGTTAAGTTCATTAAAAATCTATGACTTGCCTTACATCTTATTACCATATTCCCTCCTAAACCATTGGTGCTTTATTTTCTTTTTTCCATTTTAATAGAAGATATCTTATTCCATCTATGCTATGATCCATTTCTTTTCTATAACAGTTAATTCCCTCTTTTATAGAACGAATCTTATCATATTGATAACTTTCAAACTCAATAAGACTTTCATCTTTATTAGATTCTTCATAAGTTCCATTAGGATAAAAGTTAGTGACAGAATCACCTTCTAGAATGTATAAGTATTCTTTTTCAAATAAAGACTGCATATACTGAACTCCATCATCTACACTTCCAGGATATTTATTAGCTGGTGTTACCCTAATACCATCAGTTTTTAATCTATTTATGTAGTGTGTAGCTTCACTATCTACTACATTATCAGTTATAGGAACATTACCATATCTTTGTTTTAAGTATAATGTGAATGTCCTAAATTGATTACTAAAATATTCAGTTGTAGGATTATCTTTAAATTCACTAGGATTATGGAAGTACACAGGTAGTCTTACTAATATCCATTTTTTAGTTTCTCTATTGTAACATAATGCTACAGGAACGAATGTAGTAGGATTTACACTACCATAGTCTTGTCCTATACCTATCTCTCTTATTGTTAAGTTAGATAAGTCTTTTATCTTGTTTATCTTCTGGAATACTTTACCCTCAGCTATTACCCATTTGTTATATATCTTTTGCTCTCTTAATGATCCTGGAGGGAATTGATTAATTACCTCGTTCATATCAGCTTCAGTTTTTATTAGTGGATTATCATAAGGATAAAATATGTATTTAATACCATCAAAGTTGTCTATGTATTTAATCTTGTATGGATGATTCTCATTACCCTCTACATTGAATGAATGAATATTCTTCCTATATGGATTAGAAACATAAGATAACTGTCTTGTTATTAGTTCATCCATTGACTCTTGGAGCTGATTAGAAGAATATATCCTAGCACTTTCATCGATCCATATATAGATTAAAGGATTACCTAGTATCTTGTTATATGACTTAGTATTATTAAACCCAAAGAAGTAGAATACTATATTATTTATTTGTATGTATTTACTAGTTCCCCACTGAATATCGTAATCATAATTGTTATCAAAGGAATTTCTTTTCTTCTTTAAACCCATAGAATTAAGAAACCCCTCCATAACATTGCATATATTTCTTTTTAGTGTATCTACTGACCAACCTACTATAGCTCCATAATATGTCTTAGTATTATCATATTTAGATAGCTCTATTGCATATTTGATAGTAGCAAGTGATATTATAAATGTCTTACCACTTTGTGCTGATCCTAATACACTAATCTTTGGCTTTTCTTGACTTATTATGTCTTGGTATAGTTGGCTCTGTTTCTTCGATATCTCCATTTTTATCTCCACTTACCAATTCTTCTAAATCTTTTCTTTCAAGCTCTTCTTTTTGCTTTCCATTTACTATAGTGTGAGAATCTTTAATTAGATATCTATCTCCACCTAATTTAATAAAATGCATAAACCCTCCTATATTTTAAATACTGAGCCATTATCTAAGAACATAGCCATACCATTGCCTATTTCTCTATAGACTCTACCATTTTTCATCTTTAAAGGATTTTCTTCTTTAACATGAGGAATAATTGTTGAATAACCTTTAGGTGCTATTTCTTCATTGAACTCTACTTTTGAAAGTTCAGTAGGTGCTTCTGTAGTTTCTTCTACAGGTGTTTCTTCTAAACCACACTCTACTACTTCTCTTTCTTCTACTACATCATTAGATTCTTCAATAGGTGTTTCAACAACTTCTTCTTGTTTAACCTCTTCTAGCTTTTTAACTTTCTTAGCCACTTTCATTTCTCCTTTCGTACATAACCTTTTCTAATTCAGTGTTATCTACAACATTAATTTTTATATCTACAGGCTTTCTTTCTTCTGGTGTATCTAATACTTGCCTGTTAGACCATTTTTCTCTTCTTCTATTATTTAACCAACTTAATTGAGCTGTTACATTAGCTGGTATTACTTGTTCTGTTATCGTTATATATTGCTTTTCTCCATCTTTATCTTTTACTATTTGTTTTTTAGTAACTTCTACTATATGATCCTTAGTAGATTTATAAAGATTTTGCTCTACTTCATAATCACATATTTCTTTACCCTTTTTTAAGGCATCCGAAAGTGCCAAATTTTTATTTCTCCATTCACTTAATGTAGATAAACCTATTTCCATTTTTTTGGCTATTTCTTCATTAGTATAGCCATCCATACACCACCCTGTTATTAGTATAAGGTTTTCTGGTGTAGTCCAATAATCTATATGTTTTTTTGTATATCTTTCTCTCTTAACACTTTCTTTTGTTTTAGGCAACTTATCACCTACTTCTTAATATTTTATAAACACCATTGAATAGATATAAAGGTTATAACTGACAATTCCTTGTAGGATTTGAGAATTACTTGATACTAATTGTCTAACATTTCAAAACTCAAACTTACCTTCCAACTACAATGTTTTATATATCTACTCAATGCTGTCTATAATGACAGCATAATAGAAAGGAACGATTAATTAGCACTTTGTAGCAAGGTGTGATAAGGATTGAACTTGCTACAAACTACCAACTAATTAGAGCAGATAAACTTTAGTTAGAACTCGCTTTATAGTTCCAATTTGATAATATCGTCATATTATTTGCTAGAGTTCTTTATTAACCTAGAACAAAACAGGTATTATCTACTCAACATGTGATTCTTTATGGTACTTTATAAGCACCTCTACAGATAGAACTGTGAACTAGTTTAATTCTACCTGTAAAGCTACCTATAAGTAGCTATTTCTTTCTTTTACCTCTTCCACATGGCATAGTTATCACCACCTATTTCTTTCTATAACTTAACCATAAATCCTTTTTATCTTTAGCTATAAATAAACCCTCTGGCAACTTCTTTCCGAAACCACCCTGGCTAAAATTAGCTCTTTTGTTTAGGTTTACTACTCTAATAAATCTATCATCACTTATATAGTAACTACTTATTACTACAAGTTCTTTTTGCTTACATACCCAGTCATAAAACCTCTTATGATTAAATTCTTTACCATAACCTGCTGTATTCTCGTAAGGAATATCACAATAAACTACTGAATTTTCTTTAATTTCAATGTTTTCATACGATTCACCACTAGGATATAAGTTTTGTAATCTCTCTAATGCTTCCAAACTTTGTAAGTTTTGTAATCTCTCTAATCTCTCTAATGCTTGATCCCTATTACATCTTTTTCTATATTCTTTTAACCATCTACTTATTTCTAGTCTTTTCTCTTTATATGTCTTAGCATTAATTTTAGGTATATTTATTCCTAACTCTCTAAATAAACTAAAGTCATCATACATTACAGCAAACCAATATGCTTTTTTATATGGTTCTATCTCTTTATTGTATAAATAATCTTTAGAGTTATTTCCAAAGCTCCAACATAATCTTACATAAACATCAGTATCTTTTAATTTTTCAAAATCTTCTCTACTAATCCATCTTTTTTCATCTTTGTACTTTCCTCTAATAGCATTTATAAATAATTCTGGCAATTCTTTTTGTATATCATTAAAGTAAATATTTTTCCATTTTTTACTTAGCATAGCTACCTCAGTAATAGAACATCCACCACAGAATAAATCATAGAAATTTTCAGCACTAGGTAATATTGATATTATCTTCTTAGCTATAGAGTTTTTGCTTCCCTGATAACCTATTCCAAAATTACTCATACTTCAAACTCACATTGACAATTAGGACAAGTTACTAAGTTTGGCTCTTCTTCTACATAATCTGGTATTTCTAAATTATTGGAAGATGTACCCCCCCCCCACTTTTTCAATACCATATTGGCTTAAATCTAAATTTTTGAGTTTTTCTACTTCTTCATCTAACTTACTAAAATCGAACTCACTATTATCAGTTAATTTATTATGTACTATGCCATAGGCTTTTCTTTGCTCATCAGTTAAGTTGTCTAGTCTTATTATTGGAATCTCTTTATAACCTAGTTCTCTTAGAGCTTGATATCTACCATGCCCCTCAACTATTTCATCATGCCATACACCTATAGGATCATTATTACCAAACTCTTCTATAGAACTTTTTATTTGCTCTATCTGCTCGTTTGTATGTAATCTAGTGTTATTCTCATAAGGTTTAATTGAATCTATATCAACATATTCTATTTGCATAAATCTTCTATATCCTCTATCTCTTTTATTATTCGTTCTAATCCTACTAAAGTTATTCCTATACCTCTAGAGTTATCTTTCTTAACCAATTTGTAGATAGATACAAAATAACTTTTTAATAGTTTAACTCTATAATCTAACTCATTCATGCTAGTAGTGAATTAATTTTAAATGCTGTTGCTAAAGCATCTTCTTTATTAGTGTAACTTTTTGTAGCTTTTAATCCATTCGCTACGATCCATAACTTATAACCATCTTGCTCTTGATTAACTAATGTAGTTTTATCTTTATCTTTTCCTGTTATAGTATCTTTTGTTACAGGTCTTTCTACTTTGCATTTAGAATAATCTAGATTCTTATCTACTTTCTTTTCAAATTTCATTGTTTCAAGTTCTTTTTCAGTTATTTCTAAATACACACAACTTGTTTTTAACATTTTCTTTTCAATTTCAAAGTAGTTTCCTTTTTCATCTTTGTAGATAGCTGTATCTCCTACTACTTCTACATTATCCATAAACTTTTCTAAATCTTCTTCTAAGGTATTCACTTTAATATTCCTCCTATTTGTGATATTACTTCTTTAATATTTTCATCATTTTCTTCATAAGGTAAGTATTCTTCTGGTATCTTGTTTGCTTTCCTTAAATCTCTCCAATATTTTTTTTCTTCTTTATCTTTGATTTTTGATAAACTTATTACTCTACTTTTGATTATCTTGTATAATGGCTCATTCTCTGGAATACTACTTAATTTTATTCCAAACTCTTCTATGCCTAGATTCAAGAACTCTCTCCAGGATATATTCTCATATCTAGCACAGTAGAACGAATAAGCATTTTCTAGGTCGCTAGGATAAGCAAGAGATATTACTGTTCTATGACTCTTGGCTGGGTGTTTTCTCTTTTAATACCTCTCCATACTTACTAAAGAACTCTAATACTTCATCTTCGTTCTTATCATCTATCTCTAACTCAGTAAATAACTCATCTAATGGTCTATCAAAAGTTTTAGTTAATACTTCAACTATGTTTTCAGCTTCTATTCTTCTTAGGATCATATTCCTAAACTCAATGAAGTTCTTTTCATCATAGGTTTCAGTTCCATCTGGATTAATCTTCTTAATGATTAAGTCATCCTTTGTCATACCCTCTTCTGCTAGAGCTTTATTGATTTTTAAATTTGCTTTAATGTACTTCTCTTCATTTGTCTTAGCTATGTCTATTGTTTGTTTAAAATTAATAGTCTTTTCTTCACCATTTTTAACATAATTAAGAACATAGTCATCTTTTGATAGTTTCTTAAATTCATATTTAACTGACATAATTTCCTCCAAGATGGCTCTTCGCCATCTTCCCTTTTTATGAAACACAAATAAAAAAAGGCTTCGTGTGGTATCTCACCACGATTAAAATATAACATATAAAAAGTGACATTTTGTGCCAACTTAAAAAAAGCACTATCGTGCCTTTTTATATTTGTAGTAGATTCTTTTAGTTTGTCTTGTAGAGTAGTGTACTATATTGCTTATTTGTTCCCATGTGTATTTATTTCCATCTTCTTCTCTGTAGTAGATTATTTTATCCAATTTGCTACCATTAGTTTTGATATTTTCTATTTCTCTTTCTAACCAGGTTTTTAATGAATTAATCAAAGTTGTAAGTTCTTCTAGTTTATCCAGATTCTCATTTGTACTTGTTATGTAGTCAATTTCATTTTGTAATTTGTTTATTCTAAACTTACACTCTTTTAAGGTCACTTTTCCCCTCCTCTTCAACCAAACCCTCTAACTTTTCAAAGTAAAATCTATCAAAAGACTTTATCTTATTACATAAACTAACATTAGCTTCATACATCTCTTCCCATTGCTTTTTAAGAACTCTATTTTTTAATTTAATAAAATAGTTCTCTCTTTTAAGCTCTATGTTATCAGCATATTCACTAGCTAATTGTCTTTTTAATTTTTCTATTTCATCTAACTCTTTATTCAAATTGGATCATTTCCTCTCTACATAATATCTACAGGATTTATCTATACAATGTTTTTCATAAACATCTGCTCTTTCTAAACAACATTTATGTAACTTGCAATATCCTATAGCATATTTCTTATGATTTAATCTTCCATATAAGAATAATGTTTTACCTATTCTTCCCCTTTTACCTGTCATCCTTACTCACAAAGAATAAACACATAACAACAACCCCAAAGAGAAAACCTACACTAAACTCAACCATAATTATTTAGTCCTTATTTCTACAATAACATCATGTATAAGCTCATCATTTTCTTTTTGTTTTGTATTCATGTTTGCCCTCAATTATTCCTTTTAATGCTCTTCCCTCTTTTGTGTACTTTAAGAATTGTAGTCCATCTTTCGTATATACAAGTTCTTCATCCAGATACTTTTCTATTTGATATAACTTATAATCACTTTCTTTTAACTTATCACTTGTATTTAGATATGCTTCATATAGTGTAGTGTAATTTATTGGTAGATTTTTACCTTCTATTTCTCTTTTCATTTCATCAGTAAATTCTATATCAGTATTTCTATATGTGTATTCTAAAAAATTCTTTACTCTTTCTTTTACTATATTTACTACTTCTCTTTGTTTATTATTCATTGCTATTTCCCTTCCTTTTGCTTTCATAATATCTTAGTAAATGTTTTAAGTTCCTTATTTTCTTTTCATCATAACTTAATCTTTTAAACCATTTAGCACTTGCAATGTTATGACTTTGGATTTTTTCTATTTCTTTATCTATTGAATATAATCTCATTTCAATACTTGCCATTCTATCAATTAAACACAATTTTTCTTTTTTTAATTCATCTATTTTACTCATTTATTCTCCTTCTACTTTATCTAATATTTCTAAAATATGTTTAGCCTCTCTTGATAAATCAGTTCCCAAACAACCACCTGTACTTTCATCAAATATCTCTACATCAAAATTATCAGTTTCTTCTATATATTCTCTTACTTCTTTTATGATAGAGTGTAGTTTCTCATTTTCTTTAAGTAGGTTTGCATAATCAACTACTTTATTAACATTTACTTTATTCACTCTTTATCACTTCCTTTTAAAATATCTACTAATTCCTCTATGTTGCCCCACAAATCATCAATACACTCTTTTCTTTCAGTATCATAAGCATTAGCATATATTAGTTCTAATGCTTTATCTATAATATTATTAAGTCTTTCTATTTCTTTATTTGCTAGTTCTAACTTTGTCATAGGTCTACCACCACTTTTTAAATCTTGTAAATGTTCATTCACTTTTTATCGCCTTCCTCTAATATTTTAATAGTAAAAGTAACTGCATTATTTTCTTGTTCAGTTTTAAAATGGTCTTTACTTGCTCTTAATTTTCTTAATGCTTCTTTTATAATTTTATCTTTTTGCTCTAACTGATTAATTAAATGTATTTGATTGTCTTTATATAGTTCTAGTTCAGCATTTAGTCCTTTTATTTCTTCTTGCTGTTTTTCTATCAATTCATCTTTGCTTATCATTAAATTCTTGCTTTCGTTTTTGATTTTAACTTCTCCTGTGTATTCTTGATACATCACTTTTTATCACTTCCTTTTAGTAATACTATTGCCATACTTCCTAACATTTTTGCTTTTGTATCTTCATAAAAATCTAGTTGTGATATTTGATATTCTAAATACTCTTTTGTTTCGTTTATAATGTTATTTAATCTTTCTATTTCTTTGTCTTTTCCTTCTATCTTTTTTAAAAAGTCATTTACTGTTGTTATTTCTTTATAACCATCACTAAATATAAAATCAATTACATTTTCTATATCATCATTATTCACTCTTTCCCACCATCCTAGCTATACCAGAAATATTCTTCTGCTTCTAAATATTCTTCTATTATTTTGTTATATCCTAATTCTTTTATTAACTTTATCAATACTTCATCTAGTTCTTTATGTAACGATTCTTCATCTAGACAATAATATTTTCCAAAATAACTATTTTTATTTTCTTCTAAATATTTATTCTTTATATTAAGTATCTTTTTCAAATAAGTTATTTCTAATTCGGTTTTATTTATTCTCATAACATCTCCTTAAATATTGCCATTAATACATTTACTACAATGCTATCTCCTGCTAAGTGATAAGCACTCGAATCACTTTGGTTTTTTAATATGTTATCTATATCTTGATCCTTAACACCCATTAATCTAAAACATTCTCTAGGTGTTAGTTTTCTTATGTTTAAATCATTCACTTACTATCACCCCTACATCTTCCCCCCCCCATAGTTGTTATGGTTTGAGATTTACCTTTTTGTACTGTTCCTCTGTGATATTCCATTCTACTTGATATATCTATTCCATCTCCTAGTTCAGCTTCTAAATAACCTTTATTAGTTGCATTTTTAATTGGTAATTTAGGGATATCCTTTATTACATGTGGAGCTCTTTCTCCTGTTGATGTAGTTAAGGTATCTATCACCCCCCCCACATCTTGCAAACGATTTTCTAACTGATACTGATGGAATTTAGTGTTTATCATTCCTTGTACCATTTTTTCACTTAAATAGTATTTTTTATCTACTTGATTCTCTAACATATCTTTTAGTTTTAACTTTAAAGGAATAGGTTTAGGAAATGTATAACTATAATCACCTAGTATCGACACCATAAAACATCTATTTCTTATTTGAGGTATTCCATAATCAGTTGCTATTAAGTCTTGAAAGTAATTTTTATATCCTAAACTTTCTAAAAAGCATTGCCACTTATGAAAATCTTTCATATTATCCTGGCTATGTACTTGTGGAACATTCTCCATCAAAAGTAGGTTAGGAAGTAACCCCCCCCCCGCGAGATATTTCTTTTAAGATTCTTTCTACCTCCCATAACATACCACTTCGAGTTGAATTGTCATGCATTCCCTTACCACTACCAGCTAGGCTTAAATCTTGACACGGAAATGAGTAAGTCATTATATAACAATGGTCTTTATCGTTGATTTCTAAATCTTCACCTTTTACTTGCTGAATATTTACTAGATTATGTGTAACTATAATGTTGTTATATATTTGCCTTATTTTATCTTCACTTAATCTTTTTATCTGTTCCTTTGGCATTGGATCATTGTAGTTGTTTGAGATACCTAAATAATGTAATTGCTCTATTAAATACTCTTTACTATACATTTTAGAATAATCTTCTTTATCATCAGTAAAGTGGATATCTTTATAGGCTTGTATTGATTTAATCGCCCATTCACATATCTTCCAATGTTCGAACTTAACACCCAGATACTTTAATGCTAGAGCTTGGCTACCATATCCACTAAACAATTCTATAAGTCTTATAGGCTTATCTATTTTAAATTTAGGATATAAGACATCAAATATCGTTTGTTGCATCTTACACCTACTCTAGATAATACCTATAGAAGTTTACTTGTTTACCTCTATAACCTATCTTTTTTATGTTTTCTCTTCTAAAGGTATATCCATCTTTTTCTAGTCTATAGATAGTGTCACTTAATCTTGTATCAAATAATTCACTAAATGCCTCGAATGATGTTATGCTATCGTGTTCTTTTAAATATTCTAATAATAATTCTTTTTTTCCCATCTTATATTCCCCATTCTTCTGCTAATCTCTTTAGCTCTATATCTTCTAATGTTGGTATGCTTAGTATGTTGCACTCGCTTTCTATTCCTTTAAGTAACTGATACATCTCCATACTGTCATACTCACTTGATCCTTTAATTACTTCATATACATTAGTTCCTTTGTTAGTCTTACCTTTGTAATCATAGTATTTAAAGAATCCACTTAAATTAACATTGTCTTTTACTTCAACCAGAACACCCTTACCATATCTTTTTAGCATTGTTTCATATACACTCTCTTTTGTAGTACCTACTACATTAGCTATTTGTGTTATAAGTTCCCATGCATAAGCATTAGCATTTAAACTTCTTTTCTTTCTATGTTCTTTGATTTCAAAGTCATAGTTTTTTTCATCATTTAACTCTAGTTGTATCTTTTTGCCTATTTCTTTAGGCTTTCCATAGTACCTAATCATATACGAATGGATAATCATTATCATCAAATTGCATTTGCTGAGTTCCTACATATCCTTTACTATTAGAATTAACCTCTCCACTGGTTTCTTTCTTCTCTAGATATTCAATGCCATTTGCTAATACATACATGTTTGTTCTTTTATTGCCATCTTTATCTTCATAGTTGTCTATTTCAATGCTACCCTCAATTCCTATTAGTGATCCTTTTTTTTGATAGTTCGCTAGGTTTTCAGCTAACTTTCCTAATACCCTTATAGGTATGAAGTTAGTTTTATCTCTATCTTTAGTGACTGCTACATTGAATTTTAATGTAGCAAAGTCACCTTCTTTCCCTCTTACATATTTGACTTCTAAGTCATTAGCTATTCTGCCTATTAAATTTACACGATTCATGCTATACCTCTCTTATAGTTATTCTTAGACTACCTTTTCTTTTAGTTTCTTTTGTGTTGCACTCTCTATAGATGTCTGGATATTTCTCCCATAGGTAGTCTTTATCTATGTCATAGCTTGTTGTATCTTCTCCTAGTGTTATCATTATTCTTTTATCGTTGGATTCATATCCTGTTATGCTATTGTTTCTCATTGCTTCTTCTAGTTCAGCTTTTATACTTTTAGATAGTTTATCTATCTCTTTTTTCTTTGTTTCTAGTTCTATTAATTTATTTTTCATAGAGTCAGCTAATACTAGCTGATCCTCTACTACTTGAATCTCGTTTTTTTCTTCCCATAGTGGTGTCATTATTTTTCACTTCCTTTATTCTTTATCATTGTCATTTGATTTATTGCTTCGTGTAGTTGTTTTACTGACATTTCTCTATTACTACTTACTTTGTAGTATTCGTATATCTTAGCTATATCTTGATTAGTTTCTTCTACTAGGTCATTGAATTGTGTTAGTAGTATTAACTTGTTATCTTCACTTGCCTCTACTTCTTTTTTAACTACTTTTTTATAACTTGTTTCTACACTTGCTTCTTTATCTGGATCATCACCTGTTGATATTTTGTAACCTTTCATTAGAGCATACTTATCTCCATAAGTCATTGCTTTACCTGGAGCTTTATCTCCTGTATCTAATCCATCACCATAAGTCTTTATGTCTATGTATTCTTCTGGTTTATCTATGTTTACGAATCTATAAGTTATTTCTAATCTCATGAAGAATGTATTAGTTCTAGTTGTTTTACCATTGTATTCACTTTCTTTTGTAAGTATGTCACTTTCAGTTATTTTTCTTTCTATTGGATAAGAGTAAACTCTATACTTTTCTTCTAATGGTTTAACATTATCTAATACATCTCTTTCACTTACTGCTTTATAACTGTTAGCTTGTGTTACTTGTACTTTTAAATTCTTTTCTACAACCCCTATTTCTTTTGTTATTAACATCATTTTTTCATATATATTTAATTTTTTAATTTCTTCCATTTCCATTTTTATGCCTTTCTTTTCTTTAAACTTTTATATTTGTTTTCTAGTGTTTCATATTTTTTATTAAGTTCTTCTATGATACTTTCGTATTTTTTCTTTTGCTTTCTAATTCTTTCTTCCTTAGCTGACATCTCTGTTATGTAGTATGTTAGAGTTCTTTCTAACTCTTCTTCTCTTGTTTCAGTTCTATAACCCATTCCTCTTAACATAATCCCTCACTTACTAGGTATTCCATTGCACCTGCTATATCATTATTTTTTATATAATCTGCTAGTTCTTGAATGTGACATTTTAATTTAAAGTTACTTTCTTGTAGATCCTCACATTTTTCAGCAACCCAATGATAATCATCCCAACTTACTTGTCTTTTATCTTCTTCCACACTTAACACCTCTTTTTTCTAATTCGTATTTCATTTCAGTTAATTTGTTTTTATACACCCAATTACCACACCAGGAGCATATCTTTCTATCAACTGATACTATATACATTGAATGCCCACATCTACATTTAACTTTGTAAGGCTGTAAGGCATCTATTAATTTGCTTAATTCAGTTCTATTCAAACTCATCAAACCAATCATATTCAAACAATTCCTTTCTTTCATTCTTTCTATTTATATCTAGATTATTATCTATATTATTGTATGAACTTTGTTCACCAACTGACTGAACTTTGTTCACCTTTAGCATGAACTTTGTTCCTACTCTATACTGAACTTTGTTCATGGTCTTTTCTTTCTCTATTAGTCCTTTATCAACTAATTTTTTAAGTACCTTAGCTATATCTCGTTCAGTTACATTGCACCAGGATGCTAGATATTTCCACGATCCTGTGAACTTGCCTTTACCATCTTGACTGAATCCATAGATTATTGCATACACTAGTAGCTCTGTACCTTTTAGCTTTAATTCTTTAACCATAAATCCTTGTATTACTATGTAGTTGCTATTTTTTACCATTATCCTAATTTACTAATGCAATAGTTTTCAGTATATCCATCTTTTACACATTCGATTACTGCTTTATCAGTTATTTTCCAATTAAGGATCGTTAATGCTATGAAGATTATTACTAAGATTATTGAGATTAGTTTTTCCTTTCTATGTTTCTTCTTGTTTTCCTTTTCTTGCTTAGCTATAGTTCTTTCATAAGCTCTTTTGTGATTCTCATGTATTGCATTTAATAATTTTTCTTCATCTTTCATATTTTTAACCTCTTTCTTTTTATTCATATTTGTGTTATATTTAAGTTGAACTTCTTTTATTAAAGTTCGTATTTGTGTTGATACATCTTTATGGTGTATCTTTTTTTATTTTTATTTTCACCCTCTGGAGTACCATTTGGACTAAAAAAA